>Ga0335069_10001662_pt1 | contig 35573 bp, 30 predicted proteins | sample Lox_Sample_11_FD_206714 | JGI IMG/M metagenome (GOLD analysis project Ga0335069, IMG submission 206714) | Soil microbial communities from Loxahatchee National Wildlife Refuge, Florida, United States - Lox_Sample_1.1 | ecosystem: Environmental > Terrestrial > Soil > Wetlands | place: USA... | reverse complement strand
TCTACTCGCTCGGCTGGGCGACGCACCAGACGGGGGCGCCGTTCATGCGGGCGCTCTTCATGGACTTCCCGGACGACCCGAAGGTCGCCGACCTGCGCGACGAGTACATGTTCGGCCCGGCCTTCCTGGTGGCGCCGGTGACCGAGCAGGGCGCGACCAGCCGTTCGGTGTACCTGCCCGCCGGCGACGACTGGTACGACTTCTGGACGAACGAGAGGGTCCACGGCGGCCAGACCGTCACCGCCAGGGCGCCGATCGACACGTTGCCGCTGTTCGTCCGCGCCGGCGCGATCGTGCCGATGGGGTCGCCGGTCGAGAACACGAAGCAGCCGCAGACGATCGCGTCCGTGCGGGTCTACCGGGGCGCGGACGGCGCGTTCGCCCTCTACCAGGACGACGGCACCACGTACGGCTACGAGAACGGCGACTACCGCCTCACCCGCCTGCGCTGGGACGACCGCGACGGACGGCTGACGCACGAGGGCGCTCCGGCGTGGAGCGAGCCGGACGCGCAGGTGGTGGAGGTGATCGGCGCCTCGCGTCGCTGAGCGCAGGTGCCGGAATCAGCCGCAAACGTCGCGCCAGGAACTCGCACTCCTCGTTCACGCGCCGTCCTGTCTCAACCTACCGCTGGCAGCGCGGGCAGAAGTGCGACGAACGGCCGCCGATCACCAGCCGGCGGATCGGGGTGCGGCAGCGGCGGCAGGGCTCGCCGGTGCGGCCGTACACGTGGCGCTCGTCCTGGTAGGCGCCGTCCGTGCCGTCCGGCCTCACGAAGTCGCTGATGCTGGAGCCGCCGGTGGCGATGGCGCGGCGCAGGACGCGTCGCAACGCGCCGGCGAGCCTCCGACACTCCGCGGCGTCCAGCGAACGAGCCCGGCGGGCGGGACGGATGCCGGACAGGAACAGCGCCTCGTCCGCGTAGATGTTGCCGACGCCGGCCAGGACCGACTGGTCGAGCAGCACCGCCTTGATCGCCGCAGCCCGCCGCCGCACGGCCGCAGCCAGCGGGCCGGCACGCACCTCCAGCGCGTCGGGGCCGAGCTGGGCGAGCCGCTCCGGCGGCTCACCGGGCCGCAGGAGCTGGACCCGGCCGAAGCGGCGGACGTCGCGGAAGAGCACGTCCGGGCCGCCGTCCTCGAAGCGCAGCCGCAGGTGGGTGTGGCGGTCGCCGGCGAAGCCGCCGGTCTGCCGCTCGGGGGACAGCGACGCCCCCGCCGTCGAGCTCATCAGCCGGACGCTGGCGGCACCCGCTCCGAAGATCTGGCCCGTCATCCCGAGGTGCAGCAGCAGGCGATCCCCGCTGTCGAGGCGGACGAGAAGGTGCTTGCCGATGCGATCGAGCCCGAGGATGCGACGACCGGGCAGCCGCCGACGGACACTCGCCGGCGGCGTCAGGAAGAAGCGGCTGGCTGCGGTCGCCGTCACCGCGAGGATGCGGCGGCCGACCAGCAGCGGCTCCAGCTGCCGCCGGGTGACCTCGACCTCGGGAAGCTCGGGCACGGAGACGTCAGGCCGGCAGGCGGATGTAGAAGGTGGTCCCTTCGGCTTCGGTCGAGGTGAACCCGACGGTGCCGCCCAGGTACCGCTCGCCGAGCAGCTTGATGCTGAAGGTGCCCAGGCCGCGGCCTGGACCCGGCTTGGTGGTGAACGAGCGCTTGAAGATCGAGAGCGCCACCTCCGGCGCGATGGCGCCGGCGTTCCACACGCGCAGCTCGCAGCCGCCCGGCAGGCGCTCGGCGGCGAGGCGCACCGTGCCGCCCTCGGGGGCGGCCTCCAGCGCGTTCTTGGCCATGTTGACGAGCACCCGCACCAGCAGCGACTCGTCGGTGGTGATGGTGAAAGGCTCACCGCGGGGCGCCACCTCCAGCTGCCGGCCGAGGGCGTGCGGGTGCCCGTCGAGAACGGCACCTGCCGTCTCCAGCACCGCCTGCGGATCCACGAGGGCGCGGTGCGTGGCCAGGGTGCCCTTCTCCGCCTCCATCAGCACCCTCTGTTCCTCGATGTCCCCGGCCAGGCGACGGGCGAGCGCGGCGATGCGGCCGCCGACCGCGGGGGCTTCCTGGGGGCGCTCCTCGAGCACCTCCGCCCAGACGAGCAGCGGGCTGATGGTGTTCGTCACGTCGTGCAGGAACACCCGTTCCAGCGCGTCGCGTCGCTTCTCCGCGCTGATGTCGCGCAGGCCCAGGAGGGTGTAGCGCTCCCCGCCGATCTCCAGCGGGGAGGCGCGCACCCGCAGCTCGAGCGCTTCCGTGTGGTCGCCCCGCTCGACCGTCATCAGGCACTCGCGCTCCACCGGGGCCTGCTCGCGCTGACTCTCCAGGATCGCGAGCACGGCCCCGCACTGCGAGCACTCGCGCGAGGTGCCGCAGCCGCCCGGGCCCTGCCAGGCGTGGACGCAGCCCACCGCCTCGCCCGCGCGCAGGCCGGCCAGCTCCACGGTCCCCGGCGGCAACGACCTCAGCAGCTCGGAGTTGGCCACCAGGATCTGCCGCTGGCAATTCAGCACCACCACCGAGATGTCGGCCACGTCGAGCAGGGCCCGCAGCAGCGGGTGGGCGATGAGCCGCGCGATGCTGGCCTCGACCTCAGCAGTGCTGGAGCGCTCGGCTGGCGCGAATGCGGTCGGGGCCGCGCGGGGTGGATCCTGCGTTGCGCCACCCTTCGGCCGCTGGAACATGGACGTTGGCACCTCGCATGCGGACGGCATCCGAGATTGTGACAGCAATTGTCGGCCTGCGCGTGCGCCCTGTAGCCGTCCGGTTCTCCCGCAGAGCGCCCCACCGCCGGGCGTAGAATCCGGCTGCCTGCAAGGAGGAAGAAGTGACCGCCGCGAGCCGGCCCGTGCACGTGCTCGGCATCGACGCCGGCGGCACCAAGACGGTCTGCTACCTCGCCGACGGCGAGGCTCGAGTGCTGGGCGAGGCGCGCGGCGGCGGCGCCAACCTGCAGACCGAGGGCGAGCTGGGGGTGGAGAAGGTGCTGCACGCGGTGATGGCCGACGCCACCGCCGCGTACGCCGCCGGGATCGACGCCATCTGCCTGGGCATGGCCGGGTTCGACCGGCAGGGCGAGGGCGTGGTGCTGCGCGGCATCATGAGACGCATCGGCGCAAACGCCCGGGTGGTGCTGGTCAACGACGCGCTGGTGGCGCTGGTGGCCGGCGTCGGCGAGGCGCCGGGCGTCGTCATCATCTGCGGCACCGGCTCGATCGCCTACGGCCGCAACCCGCGGAACCAGGCAGCGCGGGCCGGGGGCTGGGGCTACATCCTGGGCGACGAGGGCAGCGGCTACTGGATCGGGCGGCGGGCGCTGCGGGCGGTCGCCCGCGCAGCCGACGGGCGGGGGCCGGGCACCGCCCTCACCGCCCTGGTCCTGTCCCACTTCGGCATCGGCGAAGCCTCCGACCTGGTGGCTGAAATCTACGAGCGGCAGCTGCGCCACCACGCCCTGGCTCAGGTCGCCCGGTTGGTGCAGCGGGCGCGCGACGAGGGCGACTCCGTGGCCACCCGGATCCTGGAGGCGGCCGCCCACGAGCTGTTGGCCTCGGCCCGGTCGGTGGTCGAACGCCTCCGCATGGCGGGGGAGGAGTTCGACTTCGTGCTGGCCGGCGGCGTCTTCACCGGCGTGCCCTGGCTGGCGGAGGAGCTGACCCGGCGGCTGCCCGGGATCGCCGAGCGCGCGCGCGTCAAACGGCTCCAGGGCGAGCCCGCGCTGGGCGCCGTCCGCATCGCGATCGCCGAGGCCCGCGGCGGCGCGCGCCTGCCTCAGTACGTGTGACGAAGGAGTACCGGGTCCGGCAGGTCGGCGCCGCGCCCGCGCTGGCGGCGCGCTTCGCGGACGAGGAGTGGTCGGCGGCGGAGCCGCTGGAGATCGCCGCCTTCCGGCCGGAGAGCAGCGATCACCGGCCCCGCACGCGCGTCCGGCTCGCGCACACCGGCGACCTGATCTGCGGGGTCTTCCACGTCGCCGATCGCTTCGTCCGCTGCCGCCACACGGCCTTCCAGGATCCCGTCTACGAGGACAGCTGCGTGGAGGTCTTTCTGCAGCCGAAGCCGGGCCGCGGCTACTTCAACTTCGAGATGAACGCCGGGGGTGCTCTGGTGGTCCTGCACGTCACCGACCCCCGGCGCGTGCCGGGGGGCATCGCCGCCGCGAGCCCGCTCACCGCCGAGGAGGGGAGGGAGGTGGCCATCCACACCACCCTGCCGCCCCGGGTCGAGCCGGAGATCCAGCAGCCGGTCGATTGGGAGCTGTCGTTCCGGCTCCCGGTCGCGTTGCTGGAACGCCGCGTGGGCCCGATCGGGCCGCTGTCCGGACAGTCGTGGCGCGCGAACCTCTTCAAGTGCGGCGACCGCACCTCGCACCCGCACTGGGCGGCATGGTCTGAGGTGGATGAACTCAACTTCCACCTGCCGCGCTGCTTCGGCCTGCTGCGCTTCGCGTAGGCCGGGCGGTCCTGGCTGGCGGCCGCCAGCGGCTAGAATCCCGCCGTGCTCCGTCGAGCCACGATCGGGCTGCTCGCGCTCCTGGCGATGGGCGTCGTCCCGGCTGCCCTGCCCGCGGCCCGCGGCCCCCTGGCGCCGCTCGACGCCCGGGGCGAGGCCTGGGTGAAACGCACGCTGCGGCGGATGACGCTCCAGGAGAAGGCCGCGCAGCTCGTGGTCCCGGGCCTGAACGGTGTCTACACCCCGACCGACAGCGCGGCCTTCGAGCGGCTGCGGCGGCTGGCCCGAGAGGCGCGTGTGGGCGGGTTCCACGTGTTCGGCGGCTCCGAGGCGCTGCCGCCGGTCCTGCTCGACCCCGCTTACGGCACCTCGGGCGGACGGATGACGAAGGCCGCCCCGCTGGCGGTGGCGGCTCTGCTCAACCGGCTGCAGGAGGCCGCGGCGCTCCCGCTGCTGGTGACCGCCGATTTCGAGGGCGGCGCCGGGTACATCGTCGAGGGCGCGACCCGGCTGCCGCGGGCGATGGCGATCGCGGCGAGTCGGGACGAGGGGCTGGCGGAGAGGGCCGGCCGCCTGGCCGCCGGCGAGGGCCGCGCGCTCGGCGTGCACGTCGACCTCTACCCGGTGGTCGACGTGAACGACAACCCGCGCAACCCCGTGATCAACGTGCGCTCCTTCGGCGAGGACCCCGCCTCCGTCTCGCGGATGGCGGTCGCCTACCTGCGCGGCATCAGGGCCGGCGGCATGCTCTCGACCGCCAAGCACTTCCCCGGCCATGGCGACACCGCGACCGACACCCACCTCGAGCTGGCGGTCGTCGACAAGACCCGCTCGGCGCTCGAGGCCGTGGAGCTGCGGCCGTTCGAGGCGGCGATCGCCGCCGGCGTCGACGCGGTGATGTCGTCGCACATCCGCCTGCCGGCGCTCGACCCGACCGAGGGGCGGCCCGCCACCCTCAGCCGTCCCATCCTCACCGGTCTCCTGCGCCGTGAGCTCGGCTTCGACGGGCTCGTCTTCACCGACTCCATGTCGATGCGGGCCATCAGCGAGCGCTTCGCGCCCGACCAGGCCGCGGCCCTGGCCGTGGCCGCAGGGGCCGACGTCGTGCTCGACCCGCCCGACCCGGACGCCGCCGTCCGCGGCATCCGTGAAGCGGTCGAGAACGGGGCCATCGGCCGCGCGCAGATCGACCGCTCCGTGGAACGGTTGCTCAGGGCGAAGGCACGGTTGGGCCTCGACCGCCGGCGCCTGGTCGCGGTGGAGGCGGTCCCCGAGGCCGTGGGAGGGCGCGAGCGCGCGGCGGTGGCCGAGGAGATCGCCGCGCGTGCGCTGACGCTGGTGAAGGACGACGCGGGCCTGGTGCCGCTGCGCCCATCGGCGGCGTCGCGGGTGCTGGTCCTGTCGCTGATCGACTACGCGGGCGGCTGGCGGGAGGGAGCGCCCGGGCGGGTGTTCGTCCCGGAGCTGAAGCGGCGCTGTCCAGGGCTGGTCGCCCTGGAGCTCTCGGACCGTACCGGAGCCGGCGAGATGGACCTCGTCCGCGAGCTGGCGCGAAGCTCGGACCTGGTGATCGCGGCCACGTACGTCCGCGTCGTCTCCGCGAGCGGCCGCATGGACCTGGCGCCGTCGCAGCAGGCCCTCCTGGACGAGCTGGCCGGCGACGGAGAAAGGCGGCTGGTGGTGGTCGCCTTCGGCAACCCCTACGTCGCTGCCGCCGTCCCCAGGGTACCGAGCCTGCTGCTCACCTACGAGTTCGGCGACGCCCCCGAGACGGCAGCCGTGCGCGCCCTCTTCGGCGAGCGCCCCATCGCTGGTCGCCTGCCCGTCTCCATGCCCGGCCTGTTTGCCCTCGGCCAGGGGCTCGACAGGGCGGCGTCCGGCGCTCGACCCTAGCGCACCCGACCCTCAGTTCATCAGGCGGTGCAGGAGCCTGGCGACATCGATCGGAGAGCCGAGCTGACGCGCGGCGTCGATGATCTGCGGTCGATCGGGCTTCCCGTGGCCGGAGCACGCTCGCGAGCTCGCATAGGGGGGAATCGCACAGTAAGCCGGCCTGGCACCTGAGCAGGCGGGAGCCTCGGCGTAATTCGAGCTGCTGCAACACGCCGGCTTCGAGGCAAAGCACGCGGCGGACGACTTCGTGCGCTCGCTATCGCAGTGGGCGGCGCCGCCCAGGAAGCAGGCCCCGGTATCGGCGTAGCGTTCGAGCGCGCAATACGAGGGATGCGATGCGAAGCACGCACCGTCGTTCGCGTTCCTGTCGCCGGCGCAGTAGCGAGCGCGAGCCAGAAAGCACGCCCCTGAGTTGGCGTATTGCGCGTCCTCGCAGTAGGCAGGGTGGGACATGAAGCACACCGCGGCTCCTGCACGATCAGGACTCGCGCACTCGTCGCCAGGCTCGATACCGAGCCGAAGCTGGTCGACGAAATCCAGCAGGGCCGTACGGTCGGCGGACGAGATGACGAACGAGACGCCCAAAGCCGTCCCGCCGTCGCGCGCCGCCAGCACGAACTCGCGAAGCACAGCGGGCTTGACCTCCGCGTCGATCCCATTGGCGGCGCAGTCGTCGCACGGGAAAACCAGTCGGCTGGACCCGGTCGGCCCCGTGAGGTCGACCGTCTTCCCGTCATATACAAGTTGCAGTGACGGCAGCGAAACAGCCGGGCCGAGCACGCGCACTCCCAGTCGCGCCGGTGGGCTCTTCGGCTGACGCCCGGAGTGGAAAGCCTGGAACACCAGTGTCAGTGGAACCGTCCCCTGGGGAACCCCTCGGGCTGCTGGCAGACCTTGAGGCGCACCCGCGTCACCTGGGTCCGGGTGGCGGTACTCCTCGCTGAGGACGGTCAGCTCAGTGGACCTTGCGGACCTTCTTGTTGAGGAAGTCCATCAACACGTACTGGCCGAGGCTGTAGGGGGTGGTGAAGTAGGCCTTGCCCCGGCACATCTCGGTCACCTTCTTGACGAAGGCCACCAGCTCGCGGTCGCGGGCCAGCATGAAGGTGTTGACCAGCACGCCCTGGCGGCGGCAGTTGGCCACCTCCTTCAGCGTCAGCGCCACCACCCGCGGGTCGAGGCCGAAGGGGTTGCGGTAGATGCGGCCGTCCTCCTCCGTCAGCGCCGAGGGCTTGCCGTCGGTGATCATGACGATCTGCTTCATGTCCTTGCGCTCGCGGCTGAGGATCCGCAGCGCCAGGCGCAGGCCCTCGCGGGTGTTGGTGTAGTGCGGCCCCACCCGCACCTTGGCGAGCTGTGAGAGTGGCACCTCCTCCGCCGAGTCGTGGAACAGCACCAGGTGCAGCGAGTCGCCGGGGTACTGCGTGCGCAGCAGGTGCGAGAGCGCGAGGGCGACGCGCTTGGCGGGAGTGAAGCGGTCCTCGCCGTAGAGGATCATGCTGTGCGAACAGTCGAGCATCACCACCGTCGCGCAGGAGGACTGGTACTCCGCCTGGCGCACCTGCAGGTCCTTGTAGTCGACGTCCAGCGGGACCTGCAGCCCCTCGCGGCCGATGGCGTTGAGCAGCGTGGCCGAGACGTCGAGGTTCATGGTGTCGCCGAACTCCCAGTCCTTGGAGGGCCCCGACGCCTCGATGCCGGTGGCCAGGTCGCGGGTGTCGTGGCGCCCGAAGGAGGACCTGCCCAGCGAGCCGAGCAGGTCGCGCAGCGCCCGGAAGCCCAGGAAGTCGACGGCCTTCTCGGTCAGCTCGAACCTGATGGGCGGGCCCTCCGGGCCGTGCCCGCCGCCGCGGGCCGTGGGGTCGTCGAAGGGCCGCGCCTCGCTGGCGCGAAGGTAGCCCTCGCGCACCAGCCGTTCGACCGTCCTCTCCAGGAACTCGTCGAGCGCTTCCTGGTCCGACATCAGCTTCTGCAGGTCCTCCTCGGAGAGCATGCCCCGCCGCATCAGGGCGTCCATGATCGCGTCGTGCAGCGCCTGCAGGCTGTCCTCGTTCCACTCCTCCCCGTCCTGCCCGAAGCCGCTCTGCAGCAGGAACTCCGACAGCTCGTCGACCAGGTCCTCCAGGTCGAGGTCCTGCCACAGCTCGCCGATGTAGCGGTGATAACGGACGAAGCCCATCGCGCCTCCGCCGACCTCAGTTCACCTGCTTCTTGAGCTTGCGCAGCCGCTCCAGCCGCTCCAGGTCGAGGTCCGTCTCGCCCCGCCGCTCGGGGGCGACGAAGCCGCGGTCGTCGCTGCGGCCGATCTTCTTCTGCGCCCAGAGTCCCTCCAGCACGAACTCCGCCGCCGCCGCCTGCACCGCTGCCGGCTCCTTGGGACGCACCCCCAGCGGCTCCAGGTGCTCGAGCACCTCGGGCACCCGCTGCAGCTGCTGCAGCACCTCGGTGGAGGCGGAGCCCTCCTTGATCCGCAGCGTGCCCCCGTCCTCGAAGAAGCGCACCGTCTGGCGGAAGCTGGTGGAGCCGAGGTAGTTGGAGAAGACCTCGCCCACCGCCTCGCGGATCAGCTCCTTCGCCACCGCCTCGGCGCCCAGCAGCTCGCCCTCGTACTCCAGCTCGAACTTGCCGGTGAGCGACGGCAGCGAGGCGTAGATGTCGGAGATCCGGGGCACCACCGGCGTCTCGTCGGCGATGACGGCGCGGCGTTCCGCGTTGCTGATGGCGTTCTCCAGGGCGCTGATGGGCAGCCGCTGGGAGACGCCGCTGCGGCGGTCGATCTTCTTGTCGCGCCGCGCCGCGAAGGCGATGCCCTCCACCACCTCGCGCACGTAGCGCGGGACCACCAGGTTCGGCTGGCGGTTGGTCCAGGCCTCCTGGGCGGTGATGGCGACCCCGTGCTCGATGGTGGTCGGGTAGTGGGTGCGGATCTCGCTGCCGATGCGGTCCTTGAGCGGGGTGATGATCTTGCCGCGTGCGGTGTAGTCCTCGGGGTTGGCGGTGAAGACCATGCAGACGTCGATGGGCAGCCGCACCGGGTAGCCCTTGATCTGCACGTCGCCCTCCTGGAGGATGTTGAACAGGCCCACCTGGATGCGGCCGGCTAGGTCGGGCAGCTCGTTGAGCGCGAAGATCCCCCGGTGCGCGCGCGGGAGCAGGCCGTAGTGCATGGTCAGCTCGCTGGCCAGGTCGAAGCCGCCGCGTGCGGCGCGGATGGGGTCGACGTCGCCGATGATGTCGGCGATGGTGACGTCGGGAGTCGCCAGCTTCTCCACGTAGCGCGCGCCGGGCTTCAGCCAGCAGATCGGCGTCTCGTCCCCGCGCTCCTGGATCAGGTCGCGGCAGCGCTTGCACAGCGGCCGGAAGGGGTCGTCGTTGATCTCGCAGCCGGCCACCACCGGGATCTCGGGGTCGAGCAGGCTGGTCAGCGCGCGCAGGATGCGGCTCTTCGCCTGGCCGCGCAGCCCCAGCAGGATCATGTTGTGCCGGGACAGGATCGCGTTCGTCACCTGCGGGATGACGGAATCCTCGTAGCCATGAATGCCGGGGAAGAGCGTCTCCTTCGCCTGCAGCTTGCGCAGCAGGTTGCGGCGCATCTCCTCCTTCACCGAGACACGCTCTGCGGGACGAGACGAAGACAGCTCGCCTAGGGTCCGGGGGTGCGACATTTGCGGGGAACCTCCCTTCGTCGATTATAGGGGCCGTGTCATCCGGGCCGGCCCCTCCGCCAGGGGCGCCCGCGGCGAGACGACGTTTGACACGGCGCCGGCCGGGCCGGCTGCCCGGCCGTCGATCCCGGGGGGCTACTTCTGCTTCAGCATGTCCAGGAAGCCCTGCAGCGTGGAGAGCTTCCGCGTCGACGTGGAGTAGAGCTTGGCCGAGAAGATGGCGGTGGCGGCGTGGCCGGCCAGCAGGGTGAACAGCTCGTAGTCCATGGTGGTGAACTGCGTCTTCTGCACCAGCAGCTTGTTGATGGAGATGACGCCGATCGTGGAGTCCTTGATCTTGAGGGGGATCACGGCCAGCGGCTCCTCGAAGGGCGACGGCTCCTTGCGGGCCACGTGATCCGCGAAGAAGTTCTCGCCGGTCTGGGCCGCCTTGCCGATCAGGCCGTCGCCCAGGGGGACCGAGGTGCGGGCGGGGGCCTGGCCCTCCGAGGTCTCGACCTCGAGCTGGCCGGTCTTCTCGCTGACGATGAGGACGTGGAAGGCCTCGGCGCCGATCAGGTTGATGACGATCTCCTGGACGATGCGCACGACCTCCTTGAAATCGAGCGTCGAGTGCAGCTGGTAGGAGGCCACGTAGAGGTTGGCCAGGTTGTTGTTCTGCTCCTCGATCTCGATGTAGCGGTCGGCGAACTCCTTGTTCTCCTCCTCGACCTTGCGGTAGCGCGACTCCAGCTCGGCGAGCTTCTCCTCCAGCTCGCGCAAGCGTCGCTGCAGGGCCTGCACCCGCTCGTCCCCCGCCTGCGCCTCGCCGGCGGCCTCCAGCGCCGCCACCTTGAAGCGCAAGCGCTCGTTCTCCTTCATCAGCTCCTCGGTGAACTCCTTCGCCTTGGAGACGATCTGGAGGATGTCCTGGCCCTTCCTGGTGAGGTCGTCCTGCATGGTCACCCCAATCGGGGATTCTACCGCAGCCCCGTCCGCTCCTTCTCCTCGAAGCTGTGGAGCTTCCGCTGGAGGAACACGTTCTCGAGGGCGGTGCCCGCCTGCTCCAGGAAGACCTCGAGCGCCGCCAGCTCGGCCGGGTCGCGCCCGCTCTCGGGGTTGTCGCCGTAGAGCATGGCGATCGTCTCCCGGTGCGCCACCAGGGGCAGCAGGGCCACCGTGCGCGACTGGAAGCGCCCGATGCGCCCGGTGAGGTGGCCACTCCAGCGGTCGCGCGGCAGCGCGCCGCAGAATCCCCGATGCGACTCGGCCACCTGCTGGAAGACCGAGCGCTCGCTGAGCGGGATGGTGACCTGGCGGGCCACCAGGTTCAGGGCCTCGTCGCGTGGGGCCAGTCCGAACCCGCCCAGGCCGCGGGCCTCGTCGTTCTTGACCACGAACAGGATGGCCCGCTCGAAGAACTCGCGGGCGACCTTCACCACCAGCGAGGCGATCTGGTTGGCGTCGCCGTGCTGGCGCAGCTCCACCAGCCGCCGCCGCAGGAACTCGAAGGTCCGGGAGACCTCGGCGGCGGGCGCCTCGCCGTCGCCGGCCGGGGTCGGGGCCGGCGCCCGCTTCTCTCGAGGCCGGGTTGGAGCCGGCCGCAGCACCGCCACCTCGGCCAGCCGCGGCAGCACGTCGCTCGCCAGCTTGCCGGCGAAGGCCCAGAGGTCGGCCTCGAACTGGCGGGGGTTGAGCTTGCTCAGGCTGGGCTTGAAGACGAACCACTGCACGCCCATCTGCTTGGCCCGCAGCCGCAGCGGCTGGCTGAGGTTCTCCGTCATCATCAGCACCGGCGGTCGCAGGTTCATCTTCCACAGCCGCTTCACCACCTCGAAGCCGCCGTGGAAGGAAGCCCCCCCGGTCGCGGGCATGGCCAGGTCGGTCACCACCACGAAGGGCCGGTTCTCCTGGCGCAGCCGGTGGGCCGTCTTGCTCGCCTCCTCCGGGCCGGAGGCCTCCTCGACCTCCCAGCCCCGGGAAACGAAGTGGCGGGCGAGGATCTCGCGCACGTCGGGCTCGTCGTCGACCAGCAGCAACGTGCGGGCCACGAACGGGACGTCGTCGGCGGACGGCGCCGGGGCGCCGGCGTCTCGCTCGGGCCGCTGCGGGGGTGACGCGGCCGGGACCGACGGCTTCCAGTCCGTGATGGTCGGGAGCCGCTGGGTCACACCAGGATCCGCCTCCGTGGTGAGAAGGGCCTCCTCCGGCGCGGCGAAGGAGGCTTCCACGGCGGCCGCCGACTGCGCCCGCTCCTCGTCGAAGCCCTGGGCGAGTTCCAGCAGCAGCTCCTGGGCGTTGATGCCCGGCAGCAGGGTCTCCAGGCGGATGTCTCGCTGGCCGACGCTCGGCGGCACCCGGTCGGTCAGCTCGAACCCGAAGGCCCCCTCGCGCAGCCGCGCCAGCCGCTCGATGGCGAAGGCGATGCGGCTGCGCACGGCCTGGGCGCGGCGGCCGGCGGGCAGGGCGGCCAGCCGCGGGTCGGGCGGAGGCGAGCTGGCGGTGAAGGCCGAGACCACCAGGCCCTCCCGGAAGACGATCGCCCCGTCGCCGCCTTCCATCTCGATGGAGAGGTAGCCCGTCTTCTTGCTGAAGGAGACGATCTGGATGATGTCGAGGAGGGGCAGGTCCTCCAGGTTGCCTTGCAGACCCACAGGCGCTCCGCGGGGATCTTACACCGCGGCCAGCATCTCCTCGGCCAGGCGGTCGAGCGGCACCGCGCGGTCGACCACCCCGGCATCGATCGCCGCCTTGGGCATGCCGTAGATCACGCAGGTCTCCTCGCTCTCCGCCAGCGTGCGGCCGCCGCGCCGGCGGATGGCCCGCAAGCCCTCGGTGCCGTCGGAGCCCATCCCGGTGAGGACGACGCCGACCACCCGGCTGCCGAAAACGCCCGCCGCCGAGGCCATCAGCACGTCGGCGGAGGGACGGTGCAGCGCGTCGCGGGGCTCCTCGTCGAGGACCACCAACACGCTGGCGTCCCGCCGCTCCAGACGGGTGTGGATGCCGGCCGGGGCGACCAGGATGGAACCCGGCTCCAGGTTCTCGCCGTCGCGCGCCTCCCGCACCGGGATGGCGCTGCGAGCGTCGAGCCGCTCCGCCAGAGAGCGGGTGAAGCCGCGGGGGATGTGCTGCACGATCAGCAGGGGTGCCGGGAACCCGGCGGGCAGCACGGAGACGACCTGCTGCAGCGCGCTGGGGCCGCCGGTGGAGGCGGCGATCACCACCACCCCGGCGCCCTGCCGGCCGGGCTCCGCCGGCGCCGCCACCGGGTGCGGCCGGGCCCTCACCCGCGCTCCGCCCAGCGCGCGGATCTTGGCGATCAGCTCGTCGGCGAGGCTCAGCATGCTCATGGGCTGCACCGAGGACTTGTCGACGAAGTCCATGGCGCCCAGCTCCAGGCCCCGCAGCGTGACCTCCGCACCCTCCTGGGTGAGCGTGGACATCAGCAGCACCGGCAACGGCTGCTCGCTCATCAGGCGCTCGAGCGTCTCCAGCCCGCCCAGCCGCGGCATCTTGATGTCGAGAGTGACCACGTCGGGCCGCAGCTCACGGGCCTGGCGCAGGCCCTCCTCGCCGTCCCCGGCGGTGCCGACCACCTCGATGTCCGGCGCGCCGCCCAGCATGCGGGTGACCGCCTTGCGCACGAAGGCCGAGTCGTCGACCACCAGCACCCGGATCCTGCGGGCGCCGCTCACGGGCTGTGCTCCGCCTTCTGGTACACGATCGCCCCCTGGAAACGGATCGGCTGGAACGGCGTGGCCACCCGGCTCAGCGACTCGGCGTGGCCGAGGAACAGGAACCCCCCGGGCGCCAGCACCTCGTGGAACAGGCTGACCGCCCGCTGCACCGCCGCGTCGGAGAAGTAGATCAGCACGTTGCGGCAGAAGATGGCGTCGAGCGGACGCAGCGCCTGGTAGCTCTCCGCCTCCAGCAGGTTGCCGCCGCTGAAGGCCACCGCCCTGCGGACCGCTTCGCGCACCCGCACCCCGGTGCCGTCGCGGGTGAAGTGCCGGTCCAGCTGGGCCGGGGACACCGCGCGCAGCGAGTTCTGGTGGTAGACGCCGCGGCGGGCCTTCTCCAGCGCCGCCTCGTCCACGTCCAGTCCGTGGATGCTGACCTCCCAGCCCCAGAAGAACTGGCCGCTGTCGAACAGGATCATGGCCAGGGTGAGCGGCTCCTCGCCGGTCGAGCAGCCGGCGGAGAGCAGGCGCAGGGTGTGCTCCCCGCTCCTCGCCTTGCGCTCCTTGATCTGCCGCAGCACGTGGCCGGCGAAGACGTTGAGCTGCGGCTGCTCCCGGAAGAAGTAGGTCTCGTTGTTGGTGAGGTGGCTGACCATCCGCTGCTGCTCCTCGCCCCCGTCCGGGGCGAAGCGCAGGTAGCGGTAGTAGTCCTCGAAGGAGAGGAGGCCCAGCAGCGCCAGGCGGGGCGCCAGCCGGGCGCGCAGGCTGGCGCGGTGCGAGTCGTCGAAGAACAGCCCGAAGCGCTCGTGCACGAAGTCGCGCAGCAGGCGGAACTCCTCCTCGCTCAGCTCGGCGTCGTGCTCGGCGGCGTGGTACTTCACCGGGGCGCGAGCTTGCGCAGCGCCGCGGCGGCCGCCTGGCGCACCTCAGGGGAGCCGTCCCGGGACTTGCGTTCGAGCAGCGGCCGCAGCGCCTCGCGGAAGCCACCCTCGCCCAGGGCACAGGCCGCCTCCACCCGCACGGAGGGCGCCGCGTCCTGCAGCGCGGCGAGCAGCAGGCGCAGAGCCGCCGGGTCCTCCAGGCGGCTCGCCAGGTCGACCAGCAGCCGGCGCACGTCGGGCCCCAGGCGGCCGGAGTGGAAGGCGCGCTCCAGCTCGGGCAGCGCGGCGGCGCCGGTGCGGCGCAGCGCCTCCAGGGCCGAGGTCTGCAGGCCCGGGTCGGAGAGCACGCCGACCAGGGGAGCCGCCGCCCGGCCGTCCCCGATCTCGCCCAGCGCCGCCACCGCCGCGCGGCGCACGGTGTCGTCGGCGTCCGCGAGGCGGGCCACCAGCGCCGAAACCGCCTTGGGGCTGCCCAGCCGGCCGAGCGCCGCCGCCGCGGCGCAGCGCACGCTCCAGTGCTCGTCCTCCAGGGCCACCAGCAGCGCCGCCACCGCCTGCGGGTCGCCGATGCCGCCCAGCCCTTCCGCCGCGGCCCGCCGCAGGTTGCGGTCGCCGTCGTGCAGCACGGCCAGCAGCGGCCCCACCGCGGCCGGGGCCCGGATCTCGCCGAGCGCCTCCACGGCGGCGAAGCGCAGCTCCTTGCGCGGCTCCGACAGCAGCGGCAACAGGTGGGGGACGGCCTCCGCGTTGCGGATCTGGCCGAGCGCGCGCACGGCGGCGAAGCGCAGGCGCGGGTCCTCCTCCCGCAGCAGCGGGATGAGCAGCGGCGCCGCCTCGGGCTCGCGCAGCCGTCCCAGGGCCAGCACCGCCTGCTGCCGAACCAGCGAGCTGACGTCCGCCAGCGCGGAGCGCAGCACGTCGGCCGCCGCGGGCGCGGCGATCTCTCCCAGGGCCTGCACCGCCGCCGCCCGCACCGCCTCGCGCCCCTGCTGCGCGGCCCCCACCAGGGCCGCGGCCGAGCCGGCGTCGCGCATCAGGCCCAGGGTCTGGGCCGCCCGCACCTGGGCGGAGATGTCGCCCCCGGCCAGCGCCTGCACCAGCAGCGGCCGCACCCGCTCGGCGTCCATGCGGGCGAGGGCCTCCATCGCGCTTTCCTGGATCAGCTCGCTCTCGTCGCCCAGCAGCTCGAACAGCAGCATGGGCGCGTCCTCGTGGCCCAGGCGGCCGACCGCCGCCGCCGCCTCGGCCCGCACCTCGACGGCGTGGTCGTGGATGAGCGGTGCCACCAGGGTGGTGCCGTCGGCCGGGGCGATCCAGGAGAGGCAGCGCACGGTCCCCAGACGCACGGCGTCGTCCGGATGGGACAGGCCGCCCTGCCAGGCCTCAGGGTCCCGGTAGCCGATGGAGACGAGCGCGTGGCTCGCGTACTCCCGCACTTCGGGGTCTGCCAGCCGCTCCAGCAGGGGGGCGGTGGCGAGGGGCTCGCGCAGCCAGCCCAGGGTGATCGCCGCCGTGCGGCGGTTGCGCGCGTCCTCGTCGGACAGCATCGCCACCAGGTGCGCCAGCAGGTCCTCCCGCTTGAGCGCCGCCTCCACCTGCGGATCCAGGCTCTCCCCGGCGCTGGTGGCGCGCTGCTCGATCTCGACCACCGCGCGGATGGCGGCGTTGCGCAGCTCCGGGTCGGGATCCAGCAGGTGGCGGGTGATGCGGGGGATGGCGTCGCGGCCGGCCAGCCGGCCCAGCGCCTCGATGGCGGGCCCCCGCAGCAGCTCGTCGTCGAGCAGCTGCAGCAGCGCCGGCGCCGCGCGCGGGTCGCCGATCTCGCCGAGGGCGTGCAGCGCCGGGTACTGCAGCCAGGGGCCCTCGCCCAGCGCCTCGATCAGCCGCGGCACCGCCTCGCGGGCGCCCAGCTGCCCCAGGCTGGTGGCGGCGGCGTGCCGGACGTTGACGTCGGGGTCGCCGAGGGCGGCGATCAGGGGCTGCACCGCCTCGGTGGCCCGGGTGCTGCCGAGCATGACCGCCGCGAACAGCCGCACCTCCTCGTCGCCGTCCTTCAGCAGGCCGAGCAGCGGCTGGGCGGCGGCCGGGCCCAGCCGCACGTAGATCTCCATCGCGGCGTTGCGGGTGCCGGCGTCCTCGCCGTCGCGCAGCGCCCGCTCCAGCGCCGGCAGCAGGGCCTCGCGGCCGAAGCCGGCGAGGCCGTCGATCGCGGCCTGGCGCACCGCCCAGCTCTCGTCGCCCACCGCCAGCAGCAGCGGCGCGATCGCCTCCGGCAGGCCGGAGCCGGCCAGGCGCGCCACCGCCTCCCGGCGCATGGGCTCCTCGCCCTGGGCCAGCGCGGAGAGCGCCTGCTGCAGCGGCTCGCTCACTGCACCTTGAACACGGACACCAGCCGGGCCAGGTTCTCTGCCTGCTGCGCCAGGTTGGCGGTGGCCTTCGACATCTCCTGCACCGTGGCCAGGTTGTCGCGGGCGATCTCGGAGATGTTCTCCATCGCCTTCACCACCAGCTCGCCACCCTTCTTCTGCTCGGCGGTGGCGTGCGAGACCTGCTGGGTCTGGTCGTTCATGCGCTCGACCGCGTTGATGATCTGCCGGCTGCCCTCGGCCTGCTCGCGGGTGGCGAGGCTCACCTGGGAGGCGATCTTGTTGATGTTCTCCACCGCCAGGCGCACCTGCCGCCCGCCGGCCGCCTGCTCGCGGGTGGAGTAGGCCGCCTGCGACATGACCTTCTTGATGTTCTCCATGGCCGCGCGGATCTGCTTGCTGCCCTCCGCCTGCTCGCGCACGGCCTGCGTCACCTGCGAGGTGGCCGCGTTCATGCGGGAGACGGTGTCCAGCACCTCGCTGCCGGCCTGCGACTGCTTCTGGGTGGCCTCGGCGATGCGGCCCATCAGCTCGGAGGAGCGGGAGACCGACTCGATGATGTTGCGCAGCGCGGCGCCGGCCTTGTCGGCGAGCGCTATCCCCTGCTTGGCCTCGGAGGCGCCTCCGCGGGCCACCTCCACCGCGTCGGTGGTCTCCTGCTGCACCTGGCGGACCACCTCGCCGATCTCCTTGGCCGCTTCCACCGAGCGCTCGGCCAGCTTGCGGACCTCGTCGGCGACCACCGCGAAGCCGCGGCCGGCCTCGCCGGCGCGCGCCGCCTCGATGGCGGCGTTCAGGGCCAGCAGGTTGGTCTGGTCGGCGATCTCCTCGATCACCTCCAGGATGCGGCCGATCTCCTGGGAGCGCTTGCCGAGCCCGGTGATCACGCGGGCGGTGTTCTCCATGCTCTCGGAGATCGTCTTCATGCCGTCCACGGTGCGGGAGACGGCCTCGCCGCCCTCCTTGGCGTCCTGCGAGGCGCGGGCGCTGATGCGGTCGGCCTCGGAGGCGATCTTGGCCACGTCGTTGACCGCGCCGGCCATGCCGGAGACGGTGGCGCTGGCGCGGCCCGCGGCCTCGCCCAGCGACTCGGCGTTCTCGGCCACCGAGGAGATGAAGGAGGCCATCTCCTCCACGGTGGCAGTCGTCTCGTTGACGGTCCCGGCCAGGCTCTCCAGGTCGCGGGCCATCTGGTCGATGGAGACCGTCATCTCCTCGATGGTGGCCGAGGCCTCGGTGACGGTCTGGGCCAGGGTGCCGCCCGAGCGGGCGACCTGCTCGATGGAGGCGCCCATCTCGGTGATGGAGCTGGAGGTCTCCTCGACGTAGCTGGCGAGCCCCTGAGCGCTGGCAGCCACCGTCTGGATGGAGGCGGCCATCTCCTCCATGGAGGTGGAGGTCTCCTCGGCGGCCTGCGCCTGGCCCTGCGCGCCCTGCATGATCAGCCGCGCGTTGGCCGAGATCTGTCCGGCCGAGGAGGCCACCTGCACCGAGGCGTCCTGGATGTTGTCGACCACCTTGCGCAGGTTGCCGACCATGGCGTTGAGGCTGCGGCCGAGTGTCCCCACCTCGTCCTCGCTGGCGGCCTCGACGTCCACGGTGAGGTCGCCCTTGGCCACGGTCTCGGAGGCGAGCGCCATCGACTGCAGGGGCCGCAGCCAGCGGCCGGCGAGCACGTAGCCGACGCCGGATCCGGCGGCCACCAGGACGAGGGCGATCAAGAGGGCCTCGGCCCAGCGCGAGCGCTGCACCGACTGCAGCCCCGCCTGGCTCATCGCCACCTCGACGCTGCCCTTGACCGCCTCGCTGGCTGCGCCGCCGGCGACCTCGGTGCCGCCGGTCGAGCTGGTGACGGGCGCGCGGAAGAGCAGCACCCGCTCGCCATCCGCGGTGGTGGCGGTGCGTTCCTCCGGGGCGGTCGGCGGCTCGGCCGGAAGGTCGCGCAGCGCCCGGCCCACCTGCGCGAGCGGCTGGCCCTTGGCGTCGCGGATCAGGGCGCCCACCACGTCGGTCGAGCCCTGGGCGGCGCCGGCGTTGACGGCGCCCTCCAGGAACTGGACCAGCAGCGGCTTGTCCTCGGTGAGGACGCCGTACTTGGCGTTGAAGGCGAGGTTGCTGGCGATGTAGCGGCCGCGGCGGGCCATCTGCTCGCGCAGCTGGGTGCCGCCACGATAGACGTCCCAGGCCACAGCCAGCACCGTCACCACCACGGCGATGAAGGCGAGCAGCCCCAGCATCTTGGTGCGGATGGACTTGAGGTCGATGGCCATCTTGGTCACTCCTGCGAGGGGCCCTCCGGCCCGGCCGCGGCACGCACGGTGGAGACGGGGGACGCCGGCACGAGCTCGTGGGCGAGCAGGCGCTCGAGGTCCACCAGGATGATCAGCCGGTCGTCGAGCTTCGCCACGCCGCGGATGTAGTCGCCGCCGCGTTCCACTACCTCCTCCGGCGCCGCCTCGATGCGCGACAGCGGGATCTTCGGTACCTGCGAGGCCCCGTCGACCAGCAGTCCCAGCAGGCGGTCGCGCACCCGCACCACCACGATCCGGGTGGCGCGGTCGCCCTCCACCTGTCCCAGGCCCAGCTTGCGCTTGAGGTCCAGCACCGGCAGGATGCGTCCGCGCAGGTTGATGACGCCGCGCACGAACTCCGGCGCCCGCGGCACCGTGGTGATCTCCGTCAGCCGCCGTATCTCCTGGACCTGCCGCACGTCGACCCCGTACTCCTCGCGGTCCAGGAAGAAGGTGACCAGGTGCTCGGTGGCCTCGACGGTCGCGCGCTGCTCCTGCGCGGGCGCGGCGAAGAAGGACAGGCTGTGGCTGCCCGGTGCCGGGGCGGTCGCCTCGCCTGCCCGCGCCGCGGGGGGCAGCTCGCCGGGGACCGCCGGGGAGCGCTGCGCGCCCAGGATCTCCTCGGCCAGGCCGGAAGCCGGCAGCTCGATGCGCTCGGGCGCCGCGGCCTCCGGCTCCGACGTCTCCTCGGCTGCCTCCACCGGGGTGTGGGGAGCGGGCGGCGGCGTCTCCAGCTGGCGCAGGATGTCCTCGGCCAGGCCGGAAGCCGGGAGCTGGATCGGCTCGGCGGTGTCCGTCGGCGGCATCGCTTCTCCGGCGACGCCCCGCCCCGCCTCCTCCCGTGCCCGCCTGCGAGCCTCCGCCATTCGACCCATGGCTCACCCTTTCCTGTCCGTTGCGGCCGGTTCGAAGTCCCTCTCGCGCGCGACCGCCTCCACCACGTCCGCTTCCACCAGGGAGACGCCCCGGGCCATGCCCTCGAGCAGCGCCTGCGTGGCCAGGTGGTTGATCACCCGGGGGATGCCGCAGGCGGCGGCGTGCAGCCTCTGGAGCGCCGCCTCGCCGAAGAGCGGCCGCTCGGCCCCGGCCACCGCCAGGCGGTGCTGGATGTAGGCGAGCGTGTCGGTCTCGGCCAGCGGCACCAGGTGGAAGGAGGCGCCGATGCGCTGGGTGAGGGCGCGGTAGGTGCGGTGGCGCAGGCGCTCCCGCAGCTCGGGCTGGCCGACGAGCACGATCGCCACCAGGTTGTGGTCGTCGAGCTGGAAGTTGGTGAGCAACCGGATCTCCTCGAAGGTGGGCTTGCCGGGGATGAGGTGCGCCTCGTCCACGATCAGCACCGCCTTGCGGCGCTCGCGGTCGAGCTCGAGCAGCCGCACCTGGATCTGCTCCAGCAGGTCGCTGGAGTGGAAGCGGGGCGTTTCCACGCCGAGCTCGGAGGCCGCCATGCGCAGGAACTGCCGCGGCGACAGCCGCGGGTTGAGGATCATCCCCACCTCGCAGCGGTCGCCGAGCCGGTCGACCAGGGCGCGCGTGAGCAGCGTCTTGCCGGAGCCCACCTCGCCGGTGAGCAGGGCCAGCTCCATCTCCTCGACCGCGTAGAGCAGCCGCTCCAGCGCCTCCTCGTAGGTCTCGTTGAGGAAGAGGTAGCGCGGGTCCGGGGTCTTGCGGAACGGCTTCTCGCGCAGTCCCCAATACTGCTCGTACACCGCTCAGGCCTCCGCCGGCCGTGCGGGGCGGGCGAGGCGTCCGCGGCGGCCCTCGAACAGGGCGGCGATGTCCAGGATCAGCACCACCCGTCCGTCGCCCATGATGGTGGCGCCGGCGACCTGGATGGGCCCCTCCGCGACCACCGGGTCGAGCGCCTTGATGACCACGTCCTGCTGCCCGAGCAGGCGGTCGACGGTGAGCCCCAGCCGCTTGTCGCCCCGGCCCACGATGACGGCGTAGCCCTCCGGGCGCTGGGCGGCCTCGCGGCCGAAGTGCGCGGAGAGGTGCAGCAGTGGCACGATGCGGTCGCGCACGCGCAGCGTGTCCCGCCCGTTCATGCGCACGACCTCCGCCGGCCGGTAGCGCAGGCTCTCCACCACCGAGCCGGAGGGCAGCGCGTAGCTGCCGCCCGCCACCTCCACCATCAGCACGGTGATGATGGCCAGGGTCAGCGGCAGCTGCAGGGTGAACTTGGTGCCGGCGCCGGGGATGGTCTCGGCCTCGATCAGGCCGTTGAGCCGCTCCATGCTCTGCACCACCACGTCCAGCCCCACGCCGCGGCCGGAGACGTCGGTGACGGACCGGGCGGTGGAGAAGCCCTCGGTGAAGATGAGCTGGATCGCCTCGCGGTCGCTGAGCACGTCGTCCTCGCGCACCAGCCCCCGCTCCACCGCCTTGCGGCGTACCTCTCCGGCGTCGATGCCGCCGCCGTCGTCGATCAGCGTGATCACCACCTGGCTCGACTCCTGCGCCGCGGAGAGCAGGATGGTGCCGGTCGCCGACTTGCCGCGGGCGACGCGCACCTCGGGCCGCTCGATGCCGTGGTCGACGGCGTTGCGGATCAGGTGCACCAACGGCTCGCCCAGCTCGTCGATCACCGCCTTGTCGACGCGCGTCTCCTCGCCCTGCAGCACCAGCTCCACCGACTTGCCCTGCTGGTGGGCGAGGTCGCGCACCAGCCGCGGGAAGCGCTCGAAGACGTGGCGGATGGGCAGCATCCGCACGTCCATGATCGTCTCCTGGAGCTGGCTGGAGACCGCACCCACCTGGTGCACCGCCTCCAGCAGCTGCGGCCCGGCGCCGGGGACGGTGGCCGCGATCTGGCGGCCCAGCTCGGCCAGCTTGGTGCGGTGCACGATCAGCTCGCCGACCAGGTTCAGCAGCTGGTCGAGCTTGGCGAAGTCGACCCGCACCATGCTCGAGCGGGCGCGGGCGGCGGCCGCCACGTCGGCCGCGTCGCTGGCGGCGGCCGGTGGCGCGTCCCCCTCCGCGGCGGGCGGGCGCGGCGCCGGGCGGGCGGCCCCCGTCCCGGCCGCCAGCAGCGCGGCGAGCTCGGCCTGCTCGGCCTGCAGCAGGCGCTGCTCGGCGCCCGCGGCGCAGGCCGTCTCGATGGCGTCGCGCAGGGCGTTCGCCCCCCGCAGCAGGCGGTCGACGCCGGCCGCGTCGACCCGCAGCGCGCCGTCGCGGGCCCGGGCGAACACCTCCTCCAGCCGATGGACGTAGTCCTTGACGGCGGCGAAGCCCATCATCCCGCTGTTGCCCTTGAGCGTGTGCAGCGTGCCGAGCAGCGAGCCCAGCAGCTCAGGGCTCACCCCCTCGCGTTCCAGGCGCAGCAGGACGTCGTCGAGGACGGCCAGGTGCTCTCGCGCGTCCTCGAGGTAGATGCCGACGAGCTCGGCGGAGACCTCGAACGCCATCACCGCCACCCGCGCGACGCGCCCGAGCTCACGGCCCGGTGATCTTCTCGATGAGGCTGTGGAGCTCGGAGGCCTGGAACGGCTTCTTCACGTACCCGCGCGCCCCCATCTTGAGCCCGCGGATCGTGTCCTCCTCCTTGCCCTCGGTGGAGATGATGATGACGGGGATGTCCTTGTACGCGGACTCCTTCTGCACGCGCTGGAGGAACTCGAGGCCGTTCATGACCGGCATGTTGATGTCGAGCAGGATGAGGTCGATGTTCTCCTCTTGGCCGAGCTTGTCGAGCGCCTCCAGGCCGTTCATCGCGCTCACCAGCTTGCAGTTCTTGTAGCGGGAGAGGAACAGCTTGTACATCTGGTGAATCAGCGCCGAGTCGTCGACGGCGAGGATCTTCCTCAGCATTCGTTCTCCCCTGCGGCTCCCGGCGGGCCGCCCGGCGCCAGCCGGGCCGGCTGCGGAAGGTTTCTACCACCGAAGCCACGTCGCTTCAAGCACTAAGCGGCGTCCAGGGTATAGTGGCGGCCAGTGTTCGAATCCTCCCGGCGGCTGCACGAAGACGTGAGCGGCACCCTGGACGCGCTGCGCGCGCTCGGTGAGGGCCGCTACGCCGCCGTGTTCGACCGGGACGGCGTGCTGGTCGAGAGTCCCCGCGAGGGCGAGCAGGGCGAGTGGGTGCTGCGCCGCTTCCTCGAGTCGCGCGCGCCCGCCCTCTTCCGCATCCCCACCGCCCTGCACGGCGCGGAGCCGATGGAGGACGCCTTCGAGGACTGGGGAGGGGAGGAGTTCTTCCTGGCCTTCGTCAACGGCAAGGTGGGCCTGATCGTCGCCTGCAGCGACGCCAGGCGCATGGAGCAGGAATCGGGCCGTCTGCTCTCGGTGCTGGTCGACCGCCTGCTGCGGCTCAACCCGGCCTGGCGGGTCGACGAGAAGGGCCGCGGCATCTTCGCCGGCCGCCCCCGGCTCGACACCGTGGCCATCGGCCGCTCCGCGGACGCGCCGTCCGGCAGCGGCGGTTGACCGCTAGAATCAGGGTTTGCCGCGGCGGTGAAGGGTGGCGCCTCGAGCCTGAATGCAGAACATCCGCAACTTCTCGATCATCGCCCACATCGACCACGGCAAGACGACCCTCTCCGACCGTCTGCTGGAGCGCACCGGCGCCCTCAGCCAGCGCGAGCTGACCGAGCAGTTCCTCGACTCGATGGACCTCGAGCGCGAGCGCGGCATCACCATCAAGCAGCACTCGGTCCGGCTGCAGTACCGCGCGAAGGACGGGCAGGACTACGTGCTCAACCTGATCGACACCCCCGGCCACGTCGACTTCTCCTACGAGGTCTCGCGCTCGCTGGCGGCCTGCCAGGGCGCGCTGCTGGTGGTGGACGCCAGCCAGGGGGTGGAAGCCCAGACCCTGGCCAACGCCCACCTCGCCGCCGACGCCGGGCTGGAGATCATCCCGGTGCTGAACAAGATCGACCTGCCCGGCGCCGAGCCGGAGCGGGCCCGGGAGCAGATCGAGCAGGTGATCGGCATCGACGCCTCGGGGGCCATCATCGCCTCGGCCAAGGTGGGGGTCGGCGTCGACGAGATCCTGGAGGCGATCGTCGAGCGCGTTCCGCCGCCGCACGGCGATCCCCAGGGTCCGCTGCGCGGCCTGGTCTTCGACTCCTGGTTCGACCAGTACCGAGGCGTGGTGGTGCTGGTGCACGTGGTCGACGGCCGCCTCGAGCCCGGCACGAAGGTGCGGTTGATGGCGACGGGGGGCAGCCACGAGGTGGAGCAGCTCGGCGTCTTCACCCCGAAGCCGGTGCCGGTCACCTCGCTGTCGGCAGGCGAGGTCGGCTTCGTGATCGCGGGCATCAAGAGGGTCGCGGACGTGGCGATCGGCGACACCCTGACCGACGACCGCCGGCCGGCGGCGGAGCCGCTGCCGGGCTTCAAGGAGATCAAGCCCATGGTGTTCGCGGGGCTCTACCCCGTGGACGCCGACCAGTACGCGGAGCTGCGCGACGCCCTGGAGAAGCTGCGCCTCAACGACTCGTCGTTCTTCTACGAGCCGGAAACCTCGGCCGCCCTCGGCTTCGGCTTCCGCTGCGGCTTCCTGGGGCTGCTGCACATGGAGATCGTGGAGGAGCGGCTGGAGCGCGAGTTCGACCTGGAGCTGCTGGTCACCGCCCCCTCCGTCCGCTACCGGGTGATGAAGACGGACGGCGAGATCGTGGACGTCGACTCGCCGGCGCGGTTGCCGGACGCCGGCCACGTCGAGGCGATCGAGGAGCCGGTGATCACCGCCACCATCCTCACCGGCGACCAGTTCGTGGGAGGGATCCTGAAGCTCTGCCAGGACAAGCGCGGGGTGCAGAAGGGCATCCAGTACCTCACCACCACGCGGGTGATGATCCAGTACGAGCTGCCGCTCGCCGAGATCCTGCTCGACTTCTACGACCGGCTGAAGTCCGTCTCCCGCGGCTACGCGTCGCTCGACTACGAGTTCACCGGCTACTGGGTCTCGCCTCTGGTCAAGCTCGAGGTGCTGGTCAACGGCGAGCCGGTCGACGCGCTGTCGCTGATCGTGCACCGCGACACCGCCTACGCCCGCGGCAAGTCTCTGGTCGAGAAGATGCGCAGGATGATCCCCAGGCAGATGTTCGAGGTGGCGATCCAGGCGGCCATCGGCTCGCGCGTGATCGCCCGGGAGACCGTCAAGCCCCTGCGCAAGAACGTGCTGGCCAAGTGCTACGGCGGCGACATCACCCGCAAGCGGAAGCTCCTGGAGAAGCAGAAGGAAGGCAAGAAGCGGATGAAGCGGGTGGGCACCGTCGACATCCCGCAGGAGGCCTTCCTGGCCGTGCTGCGCGTCGACGAGGAGTAGCCATCGACAGGAGCACCCCCGGTCCGATACAGTCTTCCGCGCTCCAGCCCGGCGGCGAAGGCTAGGCTGGCGCTTCGCGGAGGTGCACGATGGGTCTTCTCGACAGCCTGCTGGGCAAGGGCGGCGCGCTCGGCAGCGTCGCGCAGATGGTCGCGAACAATCCCCAGGTGCTCACGGCGGCGGTCGCGCTGCTCAACCCGAAGGACCCGTCCGTCGGCGGCACCGGCGGCCTGGGTGGCGTCATCGCTGCCTTCGAGAAGGCAGGGCTTGGGCCGATGGTCTCGCAGTGGATCGCGAACGGGCCGAACCCGCCCGCCTCGCCCGGCCAGGTCACGAGCGCGCTCGGCAGCGACGTGCTCGCCCAGTTTGCGCAGAAGGCCGGACTCGGCCAGGGCGAGGCCGCGTCGGTGCTCGCGTCGGTGCTGCCCGGCCTCGTCGACCACCTGACGCCGACCGGTCAGCTGCCCGCGGGAGACCAGTTGCAGAACGCGCTGGGGGGCCTGCTGGCGGGCCTTGCCCACCGCTAGGGCGATCCACCAACGAAGGAGCCGTCTCCGGAGGAACAAGCCAGAGAAGGAAGCAGGGATGAGCATGCCGAAGGCCCTCGCCCTCGCGGCCGTCGGCCTGAGCCTCGCGCTCGCGGTCCCGGCGCAGGGCGCCGAGACGAAGGCCGTGGACAAGGCGGCGTCGACACAGAAGGTGGACCTCAACAGCGCGTCGCAGAAGGACCTCGAGGAGCTTCCCGGGGTCGGGCCGGCCACCGCCAGGAAGATCATCGCCGGTCGGCCCTACTCGGCGGTCGCCGATCTGTCGAAGGCGGGCGTCCCGGCGAAGACGATCGCGCAGATCACGCCGCTGGTGACGGTCGGCACGCCTGCCAAGCCGGCTGCACCTGCCACCGCCGCCGCACCGTCGGCTGCGCCCGCCGTGGCTCCGCCGGCGCCCGCCGCCGCCGCGCCTGCCGCCGCCGCGCCCGCCGCGACCACCGCCGCCGCGCCGCCGGCGAAGGGCATGGTGTGGGTGAACACCGAGACGAAGGTCTACCATCGCGAGGGCGACCGCTGGTACGGCAAGACCAAGCAGGGCAAGTACATGACGGAGGCCGACGCCATCGCCGCCGGCTACCACGCCTCGAAGGAGGGCGCGAAGAAGCCCCAGCCCTGAGCCGCCGGCTCGCGGGCAGAGCCGGCGGCGAGGTTCGGGTAGAATCGAAGCGCGATGACGACGAGCCCTCGGCCGGCCCCGCCCGCCTTCAAGAAATCGGTCGCCCGCGAGTACCTCGAGTCGATCGTGGTCGCGGTGATCCTCGCCCTGTTCATCCGCACCTTCGCGGTGCAGGCGTTCAAGATCCCGACCGGTTCCATGCAGCCGAACCTGCTGATCGGCGACCACCTGCTGGTCAACAAGCTCGTCTACTCGCCCTCCGCCGGGCCCTGGGAGGACTGGCTGCTGCGCAAGCGGCCGATCGAGCGCAGGCACGTGGTCGTCTTCAAGTTCCCGGAGGACCCCTCCCGGGACTTCATCAAGCGCGTGATCGGCCTTCCTGGCGAGACGGTCGAGGTGCGGAACAAGACCGTGCTCGTCGACGGCCAGCCGCTGGTGGAGCCGTACGCGCACTTCATCGAGCCGCCGCTGCGGCCGGACGAGGAGTCGCGCGCCGGCTCGGCCGGCGACAACTGGGGGCCGCAGGTCGTCCCCGCAGGCCACCTCTTCGTGATGGGCGACAACCGCGACAACAGCCGGGACAGCCGATTCTGGGGCTTCCTGCCGCGGGACCAGGTCAAGGGCCGCGCCCTGCTGGTCTACTGGTCGTACGAGGCGAGCGGCGACGAGTACCGCCGCGAGGGCTGGGTCGACTGGCTGAAGGACACGTTCTCCGCCTTCGCGCGTACCCGCTGGAAGCGGTTCTTCCACGTGATCCGTTGAGCGGGGCCGCGCGGCGCTGGGGGTGGCAATGAGACGCTGGGGCGAGAGGGGGAGCGGCCGGCTGAGCGGGCTGATCGCGCTGGCCGTGCTGGTGGCGGCCGGCTACGCCGCCTGGAATGTGGCGCCCGTCTACTTCGACCACTACGACTTCGTGGACAAGGTCAACGAGATCTGCCGCACGCCGCGGTACAAGGTCCACAACTCGGACGACGAGATCATGCGGATGCTGATGGACGAGGTGAAGAGAAGGCGGCTGCAGGACTGGATCGGCCCGGAGAGCTTCCAGATCATCACCACCGACCACGACCGGCAGATCAAGCTGTACTACGAGCGGGAGACCGAGGTGCTTCCCGGCTGGAAGCACACGTTCAAGTTCCCTTACACCGCCGACCAGCCTTTGGTCTAGGGGGGCTGCGCCGCACCCCCTGGAGCTCTGGCCTGGACCTAGAGCCGGCCGTAGATCTGCTTGGCGATGACCAGCAGTTGCATGTTGGTGGTGCCCTCGTAGATCTGGCCCACCTTCTGGTCCCGGAAGTACTTCTCCACCGGGTACTCGCGGGTGAAGCCGTAGCCGCCGTGCACCTCGATCGCCTTGGAGGCGACCTGCTCGGCCGCCCGCGAGGCGTAGAGCTTGGCCATGGCCGCCTCCTTGACGAACGGCAGCCGCACGTCGCGCAGCCGCGCCGCGTTGTAGGTCAGCAGCCGCGCCGCCTCGATCTCGGTGGCCAGCTCCGCCATCAGGAACTGCACCGCCTGGAACTCGGCGATGGGCTTGCCGAACTGCTCGCGCTCCTGCGAGTGGCGCAGCGCCAGCTCGAAGGCGCCGCGGGCGAGGCCCACCATCTGGGCGCCGATGCCGATGCGGCCCTCGTTCAGGGTCTCGATGGCGATGCGGTAGCCCTTTCCGGGCTCGCCCAGCAGGTTCTCCTTGGGCACCCGGCAGGCGTCCAGGATCAGCTCGCAGGTGGATGAGGCGCGGATGCCGAGCTTGTCCTCTTTCTTGCCGACGGTGAACCCGGGGAAGCCGCGCTCGACCAGGAAGCTGGTGATGCCCTTGTAGCCCTTGGCCGGGTCGAGGTTGGCCATCACGATGAACAGCTCGGCCTCGGCCGCGTTGGTGATCCAGAGCTTGCGTCCGGTGAGCTCCCAGTGGCTGCCGCAGTCGCGCGCGCGGCAGGCGAGCGCGAACGCGTCCGAGCCGGAGCCGGCCTCGCTCAGCGCGTAGGCGCCGACCCACCTCGTCGCCAGCAGCGGGAAGTACCGCGCCTTCTGTTCCTCGCTGGCCCAGCGCAGCAGGGCGTTGTTGACGAGAGTGTTCTGCACGTCGACCAGCACCGCCAGCGAGGGGTCGACGCGCGCCAGCTCCTCCACCGCCAGCACCGACATGAAGAAGGTGGCGCCGGCTCCGCCCTGCGCCTCCGGGATCTCGACGCCCATCACCCCCAGCTCGAAGCAGGCGTCGATCAGCTCGCGCGGGATCCGCGACTCCTGGTCCATGCTGCGGACCAGGGGCCGCACGCGGGACTCGGCGAAGTCGCGCACCAGCTCGCGGAAGCTCCTCTCCTCCTGGGACAGGTCGGTGAGCGGCAGGCTTCGGGTGTCGTCCATGGCAGGGTGTCCCTCACCCCGATGCTAGCGCGAACGGCCGGTGGCTACGGGTTCGCGCCCGCCGTCGCCGCAGGGCGCGGGATTCTCAGGCCACTGGGGGCTCGCCGCACCGGCACTTGACAGGCCGGGGGCGTGCACTAATCATTCAGGTTCGTCATGTCGACGAGACCCGCCGGCTCGCCGGCGGGTTTTTTCGTCGTGGAGGAGCGGTGACGCGGGTCGGGGTGTTCGGTGCGACCGGCTACAGCGGGCGGGAGCTGGTACGGCTGCTGCGCGGCCACCCGCGGGTGCGGCTCGCCTTCGCCACGGGCAGCGGCGGCGCCCACCTCGCCCACGAGGCCGGCCTGGAGCAGGCGGCGGAGGCGTACCTGCTGGCGCTGCCGCACGGCGTGTCCGCGCGCTACGCGGCGCGGCTGCGGGAGGAGCGGCCCGACGCGGTGGTGATCGACCTCTCGGGAGACCTGCGCCTGCCCACGCCCGAGGCGTACCGCCGCTGGTACCGGCAGGACCACGAGGCCCCGCACCTGCTGGGGCAGGCCGTGTTCGGGCTGAGCGAGGTCTACGCCGAGCGGCTGCGCGGCGCACGGCTGGTGGCAAACCCCGGCTGCTACGCGACCTCCGTGCTGCTGCCGCTGGTGCCGCTGCTGCGGGCGGGGCTGGTGGAGCCAGGCGACGTCGTGGCCGACGCGAAGAGCGGGGCGAGCGGCGCCGGCCGCGCGCTGCGCGAGGACCTGCTGTTCTGCGAGGTGGCCGAGGACTTCTCCGCCTATGCTCCCGGCCGCAGCCACCGCCATGTCGGTGAGATCGAGGCGGTGCTGGCGGCGGCCTCGGGCGCCGAGGTGGAGATCACCTTCTGCCCGCACCTGCTGCCGGTGAAGCGCGGCATCCTGACCGCCCTCTACGTACGGCCGACCCGGGACGTGGACGCGCTCACCCGTGCGCTGCACGCCGCCTACGACGACTGCCCCTTCGTGCACGTGGTCGAGGGCAAGCCGCCGCGGCTGTCGGAGGTCGTCCTCACCAACGACTGCCGCATCTCCGTGCACGGCGCCGCGCCCGGCCGTGCGGTCGTGTTCTCCGCCCTCGACAACCTGGTGAAGGGCGCGGCCGGCCAGGCCGTGCAGAACCTCAACCTCGCGCTCGGCTGGCCGGAGGCGGAGGGGCTCGCCTCCGCCTTCCCGGCCGCGGTCGCGGCGCGGTGAGCGGGCGGTGGTGAGCCCGCGCGTCTACAAGATCGGCGGCCTGGCGCTCGAGGACCCGGGCCTGCTGCCGCCGCTCGCCGAGGAGCTGCGGCGCGGCGACGCGCCGACGGTGCTGGTCCACGGCGGGGGCCGGGCGGTCGACCGCATGCTGACCGCGCTGGGCCTGGCCTCGCGCTTCGTCGAGGGCCGGCGCGAGACGTCGCCGGAGGCGATGGAGGTGGTGGAGATGGTCCTCTCCGGCCTCGCCAACAAGGCCCTGGCCGCCGGCCTCACCGCGGCGGGAGTGCCGGCGGTGGGCGTCTCCGGGCGCGACGGGCGGCTGGTGCGGGCGCGGCTCGAGCCCCAGCTGGGACGCGTCGGCGTGCCCGAAGCCGTCGACGCCCGCGTGGTGCAGGCGCTGTGGGCGGGGGGACTGCTGCCGGTGGTCTCTCCGGTCGCTGCCGGGCCCGCGTTCGAGGCGGTCAACGTCAACGCCGACGAGGCGGCACTGAGCCTGGCCCGCGCGCTCGGCGCGGCGACGCTGGTCTACCTTTCGGACGTGGACGGCGTCCGCATCGGGGGGCAGGCGGTCGAGTCGCTCAGCCCGCGCGAGGCGCAGCGCCGGATCGACGACGGCACCATCGCCGGCGGCATGGCGCTCAAGGTGCGGGTGGCGCTGCAGGCGGCGGCGGCCGGCATCCCGGAGGTGGTGATCGCCGGCCGGGCGCGGCTCGCCGGCGCCTTCCCGGGAACGCGCATCGTGGCGGCAGGGCAGGAGGTGGGGAGATGACGAGCGCGTTGCTGCCGGTGTACGAGCGCGACCTGGTCCTGGTGAAGGGCAAGGGCTCGCGGCTGTGGGACGCCGACGGGCGCGAGTGGCTCGACTTCGCGGCCGGCATCGGCGTGAACGGCTTCGGCTATGGCGACCGCGCGATCGTCGCCGCCATCAAGAGGCAGGCGCAGACGCTCATCCACACCAGCAACCTCTACTACAACCAGCCGGCCAGCCGGCTGGCCGAGCGGCTGGTGGCCCTCGCCTTCCCGGCCAAGGTCTTCTTCACCAACTCGGGGACCGAGGCCTGGGAAGGCGCCATGAAGTTCGCCCGCCGCATCGGCAAGGAGCAGGGGCGCACCGAGTACGTGGCCTTCGAGCACTCCTTCCACGGCCGCTCGATGGGCGCTCTCTCCACCACCTGGACGGCGAAGTACCGCGAGCCCTTCGAGCCCCTGATTCCGGGCGTCCGCTTCGTCCCGCGCGGGGACCTGGCAGCCGTGGAGGCCGCGGTGGGCGAGCGCACGGCGGCCGTGATGATCGAGCCGGTGCAGGGCGAGGGCGGCATCCGCCCGGCCTCACCGGAGTTCCTGCGCGGCCTCGCAGAGATCGCCCGCCGCAAGGGGGCGCTGCTGGTGTTCGACGAGATCCAGTGCGGGCTCGGGCGCACCGGGAAGATGTTCGCTTACCAGCACTCGGGCGTGGTGCCCGACATCCTCACCCTGGCCAAGCCGCTGGCCGGCGGGCTGCCGATGGGCGCGGTGCTGCTGCGCGAGGAGCTGGCGCCGGCGCTGAAGGTGGGCGACCACGGCTCCACCTTCGCCGGCAACGCCGTCTGCGCCGCCGCTGCCCACGCCGTGCTCGACCACCTGGAGGCCCCCGGCTTCCTGGACAGCGTCGCCGAGCGCGGCGCCTTGTTGAGACGCAGTCTCGACAAGCTGGCGAAGCGGCACCCGACGATCGTCGAGGTGCGGGGGCTGGGGCTGATGCTAGGGGTGGAGCTGCGCGGCGAGGCTTCCGCGGTGCTTGCGGGCCTGCGGGAGAGGGGCATCCTGGCGGTGAAGGCGGGCGAGCACGTGCTGCGCCTGCTGCCCCCGCTGGTGGTCAGCCGCTCGGAGATCCGCCGGCTGGTGGGTGCGCTGGACGAGGTGCTGGCCGGGGGGGCCGGCGCCTGAGGGGATCGGGTACTGCATCGAACGTCGGCCGACGAGGAGAAAGACCATGAGCGGCGTCAAGAAGGTGGTGCTGGCCTATTCGGGCGGCCTCGACACCTCGATCATCATCCCCTGGCTGAAGGAGAACTACGGCGGGGCCGAGGTGGTCGCCTTCTGCGGCGACGTGGGGCAGGGCGACGACTTCGAGGCGGTGAAGGCGAAGGCCCTCGAGACCGGGGCCTCGAAGTGCGTGGTGCGCGACCTGCGCGAGGAGTTCGTCCGCGACTACTGCTACAAGGCGCTTTCCGCCGGCGCCGTGTACGAGGACCGCTACCTGCTCGGCACCGCTCTGGCGCGGCCGCTGCTCGCCTACCACCAGGTGCAGCTGGCGCTGCAGGAGGGCGCCGACGCTCTCGCCCACGGCGCCACCGGCAAGGGCAACGACCAGGTGCGCTTCGAGGTGACCTACGGCGCCTTCGCGCCGCACCTCCGGGTGATCGCCCCCTGGCGGGAGTGGACCATCCGCTCGCGGGAGGACGCTCTCGACTACGCGGCGAAGCACGGCGTCCCCGTCGAGCAGACGCGCCGCGACATCTTCAGCCGCGACGGCAACCTCTGGCACCTCTCGCACGAGGGCGGCAACCTCGAGGACGTCTGGGACGCGCCGCAGAAGGAGATGTTCAAGCTGACCGTGGACCCGCTGGACGCGCCCGCCCAGCCGCAGACGATCACCCTCGCCTTCGAGGGGGGCGTGCCGGTCGCGCTCGACGGCAGGCGGCTGGGGCCGGTGGAGATGGTGGCGACCCTCAACCGGGTGGCGGGGGCCCACGGCGTCGGCCGGCTGGACCTGGTGGAGAACCGCCTGGTGGGCATCAAGTCGCGCGGCGTCTACGAGACGCCGGCCGGCACCGTGCTGCACATCGCCCACCGCGAGCTGGAGCGGCTGGTGCTCGACCGCGACACCCTGCACTTCAAGCAGACGATCTCGGTCCGCTACGCGCAGCTCATCTACGACGGGCTGTGGTTCTCGACGCTGCGCGAGGCGCTCGCCGCCTTCGTCGACGAGACGGAGAAGGAGATGACCGGCGAGGTGCGGCTGCGGCTCTACAAGGGCACCGCCGAGGCGGTCGGCCGCCGCTCGCCGCGCAGCCTGTACCGCCAGGACCTCGCCACCTTCGGCACCGGCATGGCCTACGACCACAAGGACGCGGAGGGCTTCATCCGCCTGTATGGCCTGCCGGAGCGGGTGCGGGCGCTGACCCGCGACCGGGTGACGGTCGACGTGAAGGCGGTCGAGGTCACCGAGCCGCTGTCTCGCCCCGGGAAGAAGTAGCGCGATGGGCACGGGGGTGACCGCGCCCGCCGGGTTCCGCGCGGCGGGCGTGGCGGCCGGGATCAAGCCTGGCGGGCCGGACCTGGCGCTGGTGGTGGCCGACATCGCCGGCCCGGCTGCGGGCGTCTTCACCTCGAACCTGGCCATGGCGGCGCCGGTGCTGGTCTCGCGCGAGCACCTCTCGCGCGGCCGGGCCCGGGCCATCGTGGTGAACGCCGGCTGCGCCAACGCCGGCACCGGCCCGGCCGGCCTGGCCGACGCTCGCGAGACGGCCGCCATCGCCGGCTCCGCCCTGGGCTGCGCGCCCGAGGAGGTGGTGGTCGCTTCCACCGGCGTCATCGGCGTGCGTCTGCCCATGGAGAAGCTGCGCGCGGGGATCTGCTCGGCCGTGCCCTCCCTCTCGCCCGAAGGTGGGGGCGCCGCGGCTCACGCGATCCTCACCACCGACACCCGGCCCAAGGAGGTGGCGGTCCCCTTTCCCGTCGGCGGCCGGACCTGCACCATCGGCGGCACGGCCAAGGGCGCCGGCATGCTGGCTCCCGACCTCGCGACCATGCTCGCCTTCTTCACCACCGACGCCGCGGTGCCCGCGCCGCTGCTGCGCGAGGCGCTCGTCTCCGCGGTCGGCGGCAGCCTCAACCGGATCACCGTCGACGGCGACACCTCGACCAACGACTGCGCGGTGATCCTGGCCAGCGGCGCAGCGGGCGCGCCGGTCGTGGGCCGCGAGTCGCCGGCGCTGGCGGCATTCCGCTCCGCGCTGGCCGAGGCGGCGGGCCGCCTGGCCGAGATGCTGGTCCGCGACGGCGAGGGGGTGACGAAGGTCGCCCGCGTGCTGGTCGAGGGCGCCCGCAGCCCGGAGCAGGCCGACCGCATCGCCCGCACCATCTCCGAGTCCCCGCTGGTGAAGACGGCGCTGCACGGGGGCGATCCCAACTGGGGCCGCATCCTGGCGGCGGCGGGTCGCGCCGGGGTGCCCGTCGACGTCGATCGCGTGTCCATCTGGATCGGCGACGTCCAGGTGGCCGAGGCGGGGGCGGCGCGCGACTACGAGGCGGCGGCGGCGGCGGCGGCCATGCGCGAGGATCCGGTCCGCCTGCGCGTCCGCCTGGGCGAGGGCTCGGCCTCGGGCTGGCTCTGGACCTCGGACCTCTCGGCCGGCTACGTCGACATCAACTCGCATTACAGGAGCTGAGATGAGCCTGTGGGGCGGGAACTACGACGCCTCGCCAGACGCGGCGTTCTGGGCCTTCAACCGCTCGTTCGGCTTCGACCGCCGGCTCATCGGCGAGGAGATCGCGGCCTCCCGCGCCTGGGTGCGGGCGCTCGGCCGCTGCGGCGCCGTACGGGCAGAGGAAGCGGCGGTCCTGGACCGCGGCCTGGAGCAGGTCCTGCAGAGGGCGCAGGGGGATCCGCGGTACCTGGATGCCGACGTCGAGGACGTTCACGGCTTCGTCGAGGACCGGCTGGGCGAGATCGTGGGCGAGATCGCCGGCCAGGCCCACCTCGGCCGCAGCCGAAACGAGCAGACCGTCACCGCGTTGCGTCTCTTCGTGCGCGGGACGATCGATCGGCTCCGCGAGGGGCTGGCCGGCCTGGTCCGCGCGCTGGCGGCCCAGGGCCGGGCGGGAGCCGACGCGGTGATGCCCGGCTACACCCACAGCCGCGCCGCCGAGCCGATCACCTTCGGGCACTGGGCGGCGGGACACGCCTGGCCGCTGGTGCGCGACTCGGAGAGGCTGCGCGACGCGCGGGTCCGGGCGGACGTGCTGCCCCTGGGCTCGGGCGCCCTCGCCGGCGCGGCCCTGCCGCTCGACCGCGAGGCCATGGCCCGCGACCTCGGGTTCGCCGCGGTGTCGCCGTCGGCCCTGGACGCGGTGAGCGACCGCGACTTCGCCGTCGAGTTCGTCTCCGCGTGCGCGCAGCTGCAGACGCACCTCTCGCGCCTCGCCCAGGACCTCGTCCACTTCGCCTCGCCCGAGTACGGCCACCTGCAGCTGCCGGAGGCCTTCACCACCGGCTCCAGCCTGATGCCGCAGAAGAAGAACCCGGACGCCCTCGAGCTCGTCCGCGGCAAGGCCGCGCGCGTCGACGCCGCTCTCGTCCGCCTGCTGACGCTCCT
>Ga0335069_10001661_pt1 | contig 35575 bp, 32 predicted proteins | sample Lox_Sample_11_FD_206714 | JGI IMG/M metagenome (GOLD analysis project Ga0335069, IMG submission 206714) | Soil microbial communities from Loxahatchee National Wildlife Refuge, Florida, United States - Lox_Sample_1.1 | ecosystem: Environmental > Terrestrial > Soil > Wetlands | place: USA... | reverse complement strand
GGCCCCGTCGCCGGACCGGACGAAGCCCAGCTCCTCCAGGGTGAGCAGCAGGCGGCGGGCGGTGGGCCGGGCCAGGCCCGCCGCGGCCGCCACCTCGCTCAGGGTCATGCTGCGGTGCTCCGCGCCGAACGCGGCCAGGATGTCCAGCCCGCGCGCCAGCGCCTCGACGAAGTCCGGCCCGCTGCCGCGCCCGGCCATCCGCTCCCCTGGCTATCCTGGCCTGGCTATCCCGGCCTAGCTGTCCTCGCCGAACAGGCTGCCGCGCGCCCCGTGCGTGGACTCGGACTTGAACTCGGTGTACTGGTACGGGTTGTCCAGCACCTCGGTAGACGGCAGGTCGGGGTTCATCCCGGCGGCCCACGCCTGTTCGCCCAGCGCGGAGCGCAGGTAGTCGACGGTGGCCTCGACGGAGCGCCGCACCGCGGCGAGGTCGGCGCCGACCAGCTTGTTCTCGTGCTTGACCACCCGCCCGTCCACCAGGACGGTGTGCACGTCGCCGCGCTGGGCCTGGAAGGCGACGTGGCCGTACGGATTCACCAGCGGGAACGAGACCGGCGAGCTGTCGTTCTTGATCAGCACCACGTCGGCCTTGCGGCCCGGCGCCACGCTGCCCAGGTCGTCGCGGCCCAGGGCGCGGGCGCCGCCCCGGGTGGCCCAGTCCACGACGTGCTCGGCGCGCAGCGCGTGGTGGGTGACGGTCTCGCCCTTCATGTGCGCCTCGAGGTGCTCGCGGGCCCGGTCGGCGCCGAGCGTGGTGCGCATGGCCGAGAACAGGTCGCCGCTCCACCAGACGCTGGTGTCCATCGACAGCGAGACCGGGATGCCGTGGCGGCGGACCTGCCAGGTGGGCGGGTAGCCCTGCCCCGCGCTCTGCTCCGACTCGGTGGACACCGAGATGCTGCCCCCGGTGGCCGCGATCCGCTGGTAGGAGTCGGTGCTCAGGGTGGCCGCGTGCACGTAGACGTTGTCCGGGGTCATGAACCCGTTCTCGTGCATCAGCCGGATGCCGTCGTCGTTGGTGGCGCCCCACACGCCGGCGTGGGTGGTGACGGCCAGGCCGAGCTCGCGGGCCACCTCGAACGCCGCCCTCTCCGGGAAGGCCGGGTCGCCGGTGACGTCGAAGGCGAGCTGGAAGCCGAGCATGTCGCTGGCCGGGTGCCGGCTGAAGAACGACCGGACGGCCGGGTCGGCGGTCCACTCCCAGGGGCCGGCCTGGATGTTGCCGTAGGCCAGGACGAACCGCCCGGGCACCGCGCGCAGCGCGTCGAGGGCGGCCTCGGCGTGGTCGGGGGTGTGCAGGTTGTGCGACCAGTCCACCGAGGTGGTCACGCCGGCCTCGAGGGCTTCCCAGGCGGAGACGAGGTTGCCCGCGGCGATGTCCTCGGGGCGGAACTTGCGGCCGTGCTCCAGGTAGTTCCAGACGAAGTACTGGGTCAGCGTCCAGTCCGCGCCGTAGGCGCGCATCGCCGTCTGCCACATGTGCCGGTGGGTGTCGATCATCCCCGGCATCACGATGCCGCCGCTCGCGTCGATCTCCAGTGCGCCATCGGGCGCCTCCAGCCGCGGGCCCACCGCGGCGATCCGGTCGCCGGTGACCAGCACGTCGGCGTCGGTGAGGACCGTGTGCGCGTCGTCCATGGTGAGCACCGTGCCGCCGCGCAGCACGACCGGGCGGCGATCGTGCTGCGACGCCGCTACCTCGTCGGGATTCGCCATCGAAACCTCCGGGTGTCCTCCTGCGGACGCTCGTCCGCTGCACGACCATTCGGCTAACCAGTGTCACTGTCAATCATCGGCGTTCCGGCTGTCAAGCGATTCCGCGCCCGGCTACCCCGGACCTTGACAGGGGAGTCCGCGGGCCTAGGCTGGTCCCTACGCCGTCCATGGACGATTGTCCGCATGACGGACATGCTGACGAAGGGGCGACACATATGACGGTGGACCAGGCGACGGGGTCGCTGGCCGGGCTGCTGGTCGCGGACTTCTCCCGGATCCTGGCCGGGCCGTACGCGACCATGCTATTGGCTGACCTCGGCGCGGAGGTGGTCAAGGTCGAGGGCCCGGGCGGCGACGACACCCGCACCTGGCAGCCGCCGGTCAGGGACGGCGTCTCCACCTATTACCTCGGCGTGAACCGCAACAAGCGCTCGGTCGCGCTGGACCTGCGCGACGCCGGCGACCTGGCCGCGGCGCATGAGCTGGCCCGGCGCGCCGACGTGTTCATCGAGAACTTCAAGCCGGGCGGCCTGGCCGGCTTCGGGCTCGACTACGAGGCCGTGTCGGCCGCCAACCCGGCCGTGGTGTACGCCTCCATCAGCGGCTTCGGCAGCGGCCCCGGGGGCGCCTCGCTGCCCGGCTACGACCTCATCGTGCAGGCCATCTCCGGCCTGATGAGCGTGACCGGGGACCCGGACGGCGAGCCCTACCGGGCCGGCGTGGCCGTGTTTGACGTGATGGCCGGCCTGCACGCCACCATCGGGATCCTGGCCGCGCTGAACCACCGGCACCGGACCGGCCGCGGGCAGCACGTGGAGATCAGCCTGCTGGCGTCGGCGATGTCCGGCCTGGTGAACCAGACCAGCGCCTACGTGGCCGGCGGGGTGGTCCCGTTCCGGATGGGCAACAGCCATCCCAGCCTGTTCCCCTACGAGCCGCTGCCCTGCGCCGACGGCGAGCTGATCATCGTGGCCGGCAACGACCTCCAGTTCCGCAAGCTGGCCCAGATCCTCGGCGTCCCCGGGCTGGCCGACGACCCGCGGTTCGGCCGCAACGAGGACCGCACGGCCAACCGCGACCAGCTGCGCCCGCTGCTGGTGGAACGGCTGCGGACCCGGACCAAGATGGAGTGGTTCCGCGCGCTGATCGCGGCCGGGGTGCCGTGCGGGCCGATCAACACCATCGACCAGGGCGTGGCGTTCGCCGCGGAGGTGGGCCTGGACCCGGTCGTCATCGTGGGGCAGGGCGACGCCGCGATACCGTCGGCGCGCAACCCGATCACCTTCTCCGAGACCCCGCCCAGCTACCGGCTCCCGCCGCCGGCCCTGGACGAGCACGGCGCCGAGATCCGCCGCTGGCTGGCCGCGCCGGGAGAAAGATCAAAGGAAAGAATCAGCCCGAACGAAGCGGGTGCCAGCCACGGCGGAACCCGCGACTGGGGGGCGGGCGGATGAGCGGAAGCGGGCGCGTGAGCAGGGGCGGGCGATGAGCGACAGCGCGGACGGGTCTTCGGGCTTGTCCTTCCCGACCTCGCTCGGAACCTCGACGGCCGACCAGATCAGGCTGCTCGGGCAGGACCTGACGGCGGACCTGATGGGCCGGGTCAGCTTCGGGGAGCTCGCGTTCTGGCTGGTCGCGCTGCGCCGCCCGACGCCGTCCGAGACCCGGGTGTTCGAGGCAGTGCTGGTGGCGCTGGCCGACCACGGGTTCACCCCGACCGCGATCGCCGCGCGGCTGACCTACCTGTCCGCCCCGGACTCGCTGCAGGGGGCGCTGGCCGCCGGGCTGCTCGGCGGCGGGTCCCGGTTCCTGGGCGTCACCGAGGACTGCGGGCGCTACCTGCACGACGTGCTGGGGGCGCTGGACGGCCCGCTGCCCGCCGACGACGACGGCTGGGACGCGGTCGCGCTGCGGGCGGTGCGGGAAACCAGGGCCGCCCGGCGCTTCGTCCCGGGGCTGGGGCACCCGGTGCACAAGGTGACCGATCCGCGGACGCCGGTGCTGATCGAGATCGCCGGGCAGGAGGGGCTGCGCGGCCCGCACCTGAGGCTGTTCGAGGCCATCGGCCGGGTCCACGAGCAGGTGCTGGGCCGCAGGCTCCCGCTCAACGGGGCCGGCGTCTGCGGAGCCGCGCTCGCCGACCTCGGCCTGCCCGTCGAGCTGCTGCGCGGCTTCGCCCTGCTGGCCCGGGCGGCCGGGCTGCTCGGGCAGATCGCCGAGGAGCGCCGCCGCCCGATCGGCATGGACATGTACATGACCGTCGACCGCAACGCCGTCTACGTCGAACCGGCCCCCGATTACCCTGACTGAAGGAGCGCCGCATGGCCACCGTCGCCGCGGTCATCGCCTCGACCCATCATCCCTTCTACTACCGCGCGAGCACCTCGACGGGCGCCGACCGGCCGCCCTTCGCCGACGAATGGGTCGCCAAGATCGAGGCGTTCCGCCGGACGCTCACCCGGGCCGAGCCCGACGTGCTGGTCATGGTGGGCAGCGACCACTTCCACCAGCTCTGGCTGGACAACATGCCGCAGTTCCTGGTGGGCAAGGCGCCGTTCTTCGACGCGAACTGGTACAACGAGGAACGGGAGTTCGGCCTGCCGCGGATGCGGCTGGCGGGCGACGAGGAGCTGGCCGCCTACCTGCTGCGCGAGGGCCTGGACGCCGGCTTCGACCTGGCGTTCAGCAACGAGCTGCGGATCGACCACAGCGTGACCTGCCCGATCATCACCCTCCGCCCGCAGGCCGACCTGCCGGTGGTGCCGGTCTACACCAACATCTTCGCCCCGCCGATGCCCCGGCCGGAACGGTTCGTCCAGCTGGGCCGGGCGCTGCGCCGGATGGTCGAGGCCTGGCCGTCGGACAAGCGGGTGGCCATCATCGGCACCGGGCACCTGTCCCTGGAGCTCGGCGGCCCGCGCCAGTTCGGCCCGCACGGCCCGGACCCGGAGTTCGACCGCAAGGCGGTGGCCTGGATCGCCAACGGCGACATCGACGGCTGCCTGGCCGAGGTCACCCTGGACAGCCTGCACACGCCGGGCAACGCCACCCACGGGTTCATGGACTTCATGCTGATGATGGGCGCGGCAGGCGACGGCGTGAAGGCCGACTACACCGACAGCCTGGACCTGTTCCACACCATGGAGGCGTACTTCACCTGGTACCCGGAGGCAGCCCAGTGAGTAAGTACCTGCTCAACAAGTTCCTGTACACGGTGGACCGCGCCCCGGAGCTGGTCGAGCGCTACCGCGAGGACCCGGCGGGCACGGTGGACTGGTGGGAGCGGGAGATGGCCAATACCGTGCTCAACTGCCACGCCGCGGAGAAGTCGACCTGGCTCGCGTTCTCCGAGGAGGAGCGCCGGGCGCTGCGCGAGCATGACCATGTCACGCTGTTCGGCATGGGCGCCCACCCGTTCCTCACCCTCACGCTGTTCATCGCCATGTTCGAGCGCGACCACGGGCCGCTGCAGTACCAGAGGGCCTACGCCCGGGCCATGGACCACATCCACCTGCCCTACCCCGACATCGCCACCTAGCGCGCCTACGCGGGACAGCTCAGCGCGCCGGGCCTGGTGAAATCAATGCACTCGACCAGCTTTCCGTTCCACCAGACTTCAGCCGGTCCGGCCACCGAGGACGACCAGGGCATCCACGTCACGTCGCATCCGGGGCAATACATCTTGCTGCTGATCAGATGGCTTCCCCGCTCGCCGCAACTCCAGCAGAGCTTGGGATCGGCCTGGTGCTGGCTCTCGCTCATTTATCTTCGCTGCCTTTCGCAATCGGACCATGCGCATACCAGGGGGAGAGCCGGCCGGGGGTCGCTGATACATCCCGGCTACGTCGGCATCCGGCGCGCCCGGGAGGAAGTCCCCGGGGCGGAGCGGGGCACGCAGTACGCCCGTTCGGGATAGCGGGTGCGCAGGGCGCTGCCGCGGTAGGCCGGCTCCCGTCCAGGCCGGTGCTGCGTCCCGCGGCGGTCTCGTGCCAGTATGGCGGCATGACAGACCCGCGTGCGGGGCAGCCTGCTGCCGCTGAAGATCTCGTGGACGTCGCCAAGCTGGTGACCGCCTACTACGCGGTGCATCCCGATCCGGGCGATGCCGCGCAGCGGGTGTCGTTCGGTACGTCAGGGCACCGGGGATCGGCGTTCACGGCCACGTTCAACGAGGACCACATCCTGGCCACCACCCAGGCGATCTGCGAGTACCGGGCCGAGCACGCGATCGGCGGGCCGCTGTACCTGGGCGCCGACACGCACGCGCTCTCCGAGCCGGCCCAGGTCAGCGCGCTGGAGGTGCTCGCCGCCAACGAGGTTTCTGTCATGGTCGACGCACGGGGCGGGTACACGCCGACGCCCGCGGTGTCCCGCGCGATCCTGGCGCACAATGCCTCCTTTCGGCCCTCCCCCGGCTCGCGGGCGGACGGGATCGTGGTCACCCCGTCGCACAACCCGCCGCCGGACGGCGGGTTCAAGTACAACCCGCCCGACGGCGGGCCGGCCGACACCGGCATTACCCGCGCGATCCAGGACCGGGCGAACGAGCTGCTCGCCGACGGGCTGAAGGGCGTGCGCCGGGTCCCGTACGCCCGGGCGGCCGCGGCCGCGGGCCGGTTCGACTTCCTCGGCAGCTACGTGGCCGCCCTCGGGCAGGTGGTGGACCTGGCCGCGATCAAGGCGGCCGGGGTGCGCATCGGCGCCGACCCGCTCGGCGGGGCGAGCGTGGCCTACTGGGGCGAGATCGCCGACCGCTACGGCCTGGACCTGACCGTGGTCAACCCGCTGGTGGACGCCACCTTCCGGTTCATGACGCTGGACTGGGACGGCAAGATCCGGATGGACTGCTCCTCGCCGTACGCCATGGCCAGCCTGATCGGCCGCCAGCATGAGTTCGCCGTCGCGACCGGGAACGACACCGACGCCGACCGGCACGGCATCGTCACCCCCGACGCCGGGCTGCTCAACCCCAACCACTACCTCGCGGTGGCCATCGACTACCTGTACCGGCACCGGGACGGCTGGCCTTCTCCGGCGGCGGTGGGCAAGACCCTGGTCAGCTCCTCGATGATCGACCGGGTGACCGAGGGCCTGGGCCGGGCGCTGCTCGAGGTCCCGGTGGGGTTCAAGTGGTTCGTTCCGGGGTTGCTGGATGGTTCGGTGGCCTTCGGCGGCGAGGAGAGCGCCGGGGCGTCGTTCCTGCAGCGGGACGGTTCGGTCTGGACGACGGACAAGGACGGGATCATCCTGGCCCTGCTCGCCTCCGAGATCACCGCGGTGACGGATCGCTCTCCGTCTTCGCTGTACCGTGAACTGACGTCACGGTACGGGGACCCGGCCTACGCCCGCATCGACACCGCGGCGTCACGGGAGCAGAAGGCGGCGCTGGCTCGCTTGTCGCCCGAGCAGGTCCCGGCGAGCGAGCTGGCCGGCGAGAAGATCATCGCGGCGCTGACCACCGCGCCGGGCAACGGCGCCCCGATCGGCGGGCTCAAGGTGGTCACCGCGTCCGGCTGGTTCGCCGCCCGCCCGTCCGGCACCGAAGACGTGTACAAGCTGTACGCCGAGTCCTTCCGCGGGCCCGCGCAGCTGGCCGCCATCCAGGAGCAGGCCCGCGAGATCATCGCCGCCGCGATCGGCTGACCGGGCGCCGGCGGTCGGGGCTGGCCGGCGGGCGAAAAGGGGCATTTCGGGGCTCTCCATACGAAACACATACGGCCTTCACCGGGGCGTCATGGCGGGGGGCTGGAGTAAGGGCATGGATCTTGCCGGGCGGGACGGGCTCGCGGTGCGGTACGTCAGGGTGAGGCTGGCCGGGCCGGCCGGCTCGGGGCACGCCCCGGACGGCCGGCCCGGGCAGGCGGTCACGCTGCCCGACGGGCTTGCCGCGGTACCGCCGACGAGGACGGCCTGGGCTTCCCGGGCCCGGGGTGTCCCCTGTGCTTCGTTCCGTGTGCGCGTCCGAGGACGGGTGAGTCAGCGGCCGCCGGACGCGGAGGGGTGGGCAGGGATGAGCACGGCGATTCGCTGTACCGCGGCACCGCCCGGCTGGTGACCACGCGGGCGGGGAAGCGGCGCTGGCTGGGGCCGCCTCCCCGCTGCCGCCGGACCGGCAGGTGAACGCGGTGGAGGAGATCTACGAGCGGCCGGCCGAGGTCCGAGCGTCACCGGCCGGGGGCGGCGGGAAGCCGGCCGAGGGCAGCGCGCTGCCAACCGGGCCGAGTTCGGCCTGGCGGGCGAGGAACCGGAGCCGGGCGGCTCGCGCGTCCCAGGCGTAGACGACCGCGGTGCCGGCGATGAGGTCGTGCAGGGCGCGGTGCTCGCGCTGCACGAGGATGCCGAGGAAACCCAGCCCGAACAGCAGGAAGCTGAGCGGGAACACCAGCGACCGCACGATGCCCTGCCGCGGGTGCACGGCCATGCCGTCGGCCTGGACGACGCAGATGCCGAGCACCGCCATGCCGAAGGACTTGCCGCTGACCGCCCAGGAGTATCCGAAGTAGACGAACTCCCACACGGCAAAGCTGATGGCCACGACGATGTTCGACCGGCTCCAGTGGACCGGGTGGCCGCTCACGACCTGCGCGATGTAGGAAATGGCCGCGAGGGCGAGGGAGAACATGACGCTGCTCACCAGGAAGTCGATGACATAGGCGGTGAGCCGGGACACCGAGCCCGCGTACTGTCCCTGGTAGGTCACCAGGTCGGCCTGGGCCGGGCGGGGGCTCATGGCTGGCCCTGCGCGGGGAGGAGCGCGGGCGGCGCCGCCGGCCAGGGACGCTTGCGCCTGACCACGCGTCTCACCCAGCGATCGACGAACTGATCGAGCCCGACAGCCGCGCTTCGTGCCCCGTCGAGAGCCTCGGTCACCATTCCCCCGGACGACCTGGCGATCACCGCGCCCAGATCGGTGTTCTCGACCAGCGCGTCCATGTCTATCCGGCCGACCACCTCGTTGACGTCGACGCGGCCGACCACGGCGCCGACATCGACGCGCCGGACGATGTCATCCACGTTGACCCGATCCAGCAGGGCATTGACATTGACGCGGTCGAGCAGCCGATCGACGTCGACGCGGTCGAGCAGCCGATCGACGTCGACGCGGTCGAGCAGCCGATCGACGTCGACGCGGTCGAGCAGCCGATCGACGTCGACGCGGTCGAGCACCGGATTGAGGTCTACCCGGTCCAGCAGGGCGTTGACATCCAGCTGGCCCAGCAGGGCGTTGACATCCAGCTGGCCCAGCAGGGCGTTCACGTCGATCTTCTTCAGGACATCGTCCAGGTCGACGCGGCCGATGATGGCGTTCAGGTCGACGCGCGCCGCGAGCTCGTTGACGTCGAGCGCGTTGACCACCACGGGGATAACGCGCTCGGCGATCTGCTGGGTGAGCGCCTCGGCCGGGTCGGACACGCGCCGGCCCACGGATCGCAGCCGGTCACGCGGGTTCACAGTAGCAAGTATCCTCCCCACCGGGGGATACCGGTATCATCCGGCACGGATGGGCGGGCCTGGACGCGGGACGGGCGGGCCCCGGGCAGGCCGCGATCCGGCAGTCTCCGGTGCCCGGGGCCGGTCCGCCGTATCACTCGCGGCGGATGAGGCGCGGGCGGCGGCGCTTCCGGGCCCGGCGGCGGACAATTGTGCCGCGCGGCAGGCCAGGGACACACCAGGGCAAAGCCGCTGGATAACGCTTGGGCATCTATGCTCTCTGGCGGGTGGCGCATGCGGGTACCCGTCAAGCCGACGGCGGGTGTGGTGCCTGCTTGACATCTACGAGCTCCAGGCCGAGCGCTCGCACCCGATCCAGCAGGGCGTGCAGGTCGCGCTGGTCGAGGTCACCGGACAAGACCGTGATGGTCGGCTCCACCTCCACCACCATGTCGGCGAACGCCTCGCGCGCCGCCGGGCCGAGTGACCCTATCACCCTGATCTCGTAGGTCTGCCTGGTCACTGAGGCCTCCTCCCGGGATCGAGTCGCGGTGCGACCATAGTCGCAGCGATCCGCCGCGTTGGGATCATCCGGTAATGGTGAGACCGTGCCGATGCCTGCCGCCGAGGGCGGCCGGGCCGCGTCACTCCGGCGCGCGTCGCCGCGAGCCGCTGATCCGGCGAGCCTCTACCAGGTCCAGGCCGAGCAACCTGATCTTTTCCAGCAGGCCGTGCAGCGCCGCCTGGTCGAACTCGCCGGTGATGACCGTGACCTCGCCCTGGGACGCCATGTCCAGGCCGGCGAACGCCGTGGCGGTGGCCTCGTCAAGCTGACCCGCGATGCGGATCTCGTAGGTGGGCAGGGCTTTCATCAAGGCGCGATCACGGTGTCGCGCACGATGCAGCGAAAACCCAGGTGCGAGGTCGAGGTGTCGACCGCCTCGCCCTGGCGTGCCGCCGGACGGTAGCGCAGGCAGTAGTTCGGGGCGCAGAGGTGGGAGCCGCCCTTGATCACCTGCCGCGGGATGTCGGCGCCGGGCTGGCCGGGGACCAGGCTGTCCTCCGCGGAGGTGACCCGGGGGTTCCTGGGGATGCAGCACGCGTGCTCAGCGGGTGCGGACGGGCGGGTCACGAAGTAGTCACTGGTCCACTCCCAGACGTTGCCTGCCATGTCGTAAAGCCCGAAACCGTTCGGCGGATAACTCTGGACCGGGGACGTTCCCTGCCGCCTGCGGGGTTTGAGGTTCTGCCACGGGAACTGTCCCTGCCAGGTGTTGGCCATCACCTTGCCGTGAGGAGTGGCGTCATCGCCCCAGGTGAAGACCGCTCCGTGCAGGCCGCCGCGGGCGGCGAACTCCCATTCGGCCTCGGTGGGCAGTTCCTTGCCCGCCCAGGCGGCATAGGCGGCGGCGTCCTCGGCCGTGACGTGGGTGACCGGATGCTGATCCAGGCCGTCCGAGGTGCTGTCCGGTCCGCGCGGATGGCGCCAGCTGGCACCGATCACGTACCGCCACCACTGGGCGGGGTCGTTCAGGTCCACCGGTCCGCGGGGCTGCTCGAAGACCAGCGAGCCCGGGTGCAGCAAACGCGGGTCCGCATCGGGATACCGGCGGGGGTCCAGCGGGCGCTCGGCGACGGTCACGTATCCGGTCGCCATCACGAAGTGGCGGAATTCAGCGACGGTCACCGGATGGATGCCCATCCAGAACCCGTCGACCTCGACCTGGCGGACCGGGCGCTCCTCGGGGTAGAAGTCCGCCGACCCCATCAGGAATATGCCTCCCGGCACCCGGGCCATCTGCTCGGCGCTCCGCGGCGCAACCTGCTGCATGTCATTCCCTGGCGAGCATGGCCGCGGTCGCGCGTTCGAGGTCGTCGGGCATCCCGTTGAACCGCGTTGCCATCCCGCTCCTCCGGTCAGGCGGCTTCCCAGCTGTTACCGCCGATCCTGGCAACCAGGACGCGTGGCCGGGTCACCCGTGAGGGGTGAAGCTCGACGTCATGGGCATCGCCCCGGGAGAGCGGGTATCGCCTGGCGGGCGGGCAGCACCCGGCGGGCGGCGGCGGCTCAGATCAGCTCGAGCTCACGGGCCCGCAGCACCGCATCACGCCGGCGGCTGGCCGGCAGCTTGCGGTAGATGGCGGCCAGGTGCGTCTTGACCGTGTTCACCGACAGGCACAACTCATCGGCGATCTCCATGGTCGACATGCTGGTGGCCAGGAAACGCAGGATAGTCAGCTCGCGCTGGGTGAGCGGGTCCGGCAGGTCAGCGGGGGCCGCCGGCGCAGGCTCCGCGGCCGGCTCGGCCTGCGGGCCCGTGTGAGGCACCGGCCACTGGGCCGCGACGGCAGGGTGCCGGGCCAGCAGGTCGGCGAAGGTGTCCCGCAGCGGCGTGAAGGGCAGGATGATCTCGTCCCGGGCGATCTCGATGGCCCGGATGAGCATCTCCAGGGCGCGTCCGGGATCGTCGCTCAGCTGCGCGATCCGCGCACCGCAGAGCAGCGCGTCCACGAGCGTGAAGCGGCCCGTCTGCGGGCTGGCGGTGGCCAGGACGCTGCGGACGCAGTCTTGCGCACTGCGCAGATCCTTGAGCGGGAGGTGGGCGCGCGCGCGTGGTATCGCGGTCAGGGCGGCGAAGTCGCTGGCCCGGTAGCCGCGCAGCAGCCGCAGCGCCGCGTGCGGGCGCCCCAGCGAGGTGTCGATATCCGCCAGCATGATGTCGCGCTGAACGGCCAGCGCCGGCGGGATGTGGCGGCCGGCCTCGTGCAGCATGATCCGGGCCTCGTTCACCTGGCCGCGGGCCAGCAGGATGCTGGCCTGCCCGAGCGCGAAGGCCGCCGCGAGGCCCGGGTCTGAGCCGACCACGTCGGGCAGCAGGATCCGCTGCAGCGTCTGGGCCTGGCCGCCGAGGTCTGCGGCGATCAGGGAGCGCAGCGCGGCCGCGAGTTCCAGCACCGCCGGTATGGCCAGGCCCTTCTGCTTGGCCAGGGCATGGGCTCGCTGGGTCATCTCATCCGCGCGGTTCATCCGCGACCAGTAGCTGTCGACGAACGCCATCATGGCCAGCGCCTCGAGCTCCAGGCCGGGCAGATCGTCGCGCCCCGCCTCCGCCAGCGCCTCGTCCAGCAGCGAGCCGACGTCTTCGTGCATGCCGTGCCACAGGTGGGCGCTCGCCTGCGCCAGCAGCACGGCCGCCCGCAGCCCCGGCAGGAAGGGCGCGGGCGCGCCGCCGCTCCGGCCCAGGAGGCGATTCGCGGCCGCATCGACCGCGCGCACGTCGCAGGCCTTCTGCCCGAGGACGAGTTCGACCAGGTCCAAGGTGACAAGCAGGTCCGCGTCGGCCAGGGCCTCATCGGATTTCACGGCCGGTATGCGCTTGAGCTCGGATACCGCCGAGTCGGCGTCGGCGAAGACCGTCTCGATCGCGGCGCTGGCGACCGCGAACTCGGCCGCCTCGGCCGTGCCCGCGCCCTCGGGCAGGCGCAACGGCAGCAGGTCGCGCAGGCCGAGGCCGGACAGGTCCTGGCGGTGCACGAAGGCGTGCGCGAACCCGCCCTGCGCCAGCAGCCGGGCCACGCGCGGCCGGTCGCCGGCCCGCACCGCCCAGTAGACCGCGTTGCCCAGGTCGCCGCAGCCCTCGTACCAGCCGGCCGCGCGTTCCTGCAGGCGGCTCACGGCCTGGCGCATGCGCCGCTGCAGCAGGTAGCGGAGGATCTCCGCGAACAGCTGGTGGTAGCGGAACCGTGTCTGGGCGGCGTCGAGGGGGATGACGAACGAGTTCTCCCGCGCCAGGTCCGCGAGCATCTCCCCGCACCCGGTCATGCCCGTGACCGCATCGGCCAGCGGTCCCGTCACCTCGTCCAGGAAACTCGTCTCGATCAGCAGCCTGCGCTGCGCTTCGGGCTGCTGGCGAAGCACCTCGTCCACCAGGTACTCACCGATGCTGCCCGGATCGAGCGCGAGCTCGGAGACGAAGTCGGCGGGATACTCCGCGCCCTCCATCCGCATGGCGGACAGCCGCACGCCGGCGGCCCATCCCTCGGTTCGCGCCGCGAGGATGCCGAAGTCCCGCTCTCCGAGGGTGACGCCGTGGATCGCGAGCACTTCCCGGATCTCCGCCGGAGTCATGGCCAGGTCCGCCGCGCGCAGCTCGCGCATCTGCCCGGCCAGCCGGTACCGGTGCAGCGGCAGCAGCGGGTCGCTGCGCGCGGCCAGCACCAGGCGCAGCCCCGGCTGCCCGCCGCGGATCAGGCTGTCCAGGCCCTCCAGGACTTCGGTGTGGGTGAGCACGTGCGCGTCATCGATGATCACGACGAGCTGGGCCGCGGACTCGGGCACCGTGCTGAACAGCGTCTGGACCAGGTCGATGGCGGCCCCCCGCGGCATCGCGATCGGCAGGCCGTGCTCCGCGCCGTCGCATTCCCTGAGGGCGGACATGAGCAGCCGCCAGAACCGCCGCGGCTCGGCGTCCGCGGGCGTCGGGTTGAGCCATGCCACCCTGACGTCGCTGCGCCGGACCCAGTCGGTGAGCAGCACGGTCTTGCCGGACCCGGGACCGGCCGACAGCAGGGTAAGCGGCGAGTCCGCGGCATGGTCCAGCTCGGCGAGCAGCCGGGGGCGAGAGACATGCCGCGGCGGAAGCTGCGGCACGGTCAGCCGCGAGTCACGTACCGTGTTCGACATAGCTGGTTTCTCTCCGCCCGAGAGGCGGTCTCTCCCCGCCTGAGAGACCCGTTCAGTGCCTGCGAAATGGGACGCGTTCGTCACTTTAATCTGTCTTTGCCCAGGAAGGAAGCCCTTCAATCGCCACCGTTAGCCGGATGTGGCAGACGACACAATATGTCCGCTAGGGGCCAGAGAAACTAGTGTGACCGGTGATTTTACTGTCAGCCACTGATCCCGGGGCGCGGGGGATCCCATTTCCCGGGTCGCGTTACGCTGCGAAATCAGAAAATTCCCCTGACCAGCATCCTTCCTGCGGCCTTCCGGCTGGGAAAACCTTCTCCTTCCGGATCCGCCGGGCGTAGGACAACGTCGTCCCGTCGTGAACGGGCATAAGGGACAACGTTCTCCCATTGAGAGGGCCGCGTTCTCCCATTGGGACGGGCGGCCGGATCGCGCGGGATCACCCGCGGAGAATGACTCACGGCCGATGCCCGGCCGGGTCAATCCCTGGCATGATCGTCCGGCTGGTGATCCGCCTGGTGGTACCGGGCTGCTGCCCGCGGTCCGCCGGGGGAAGCACGCGCGCGCAGGCCTCATCCACGGCGGGTGAGGAAACCTGGTAACGCGCGGGCAGAGGATGGGTATCGGTGACGGCGGACGGACCATGTCCGCACCGTCAGGCCGAAGAAAAGGGATCCTTCGCCCGGGAACGATACAGGAGCACTATGGAATCCGGCGACTACGACGAGCCGTCATCGCCCGCCTTCGGCATGGCGGCGTCATGGCAGGCGACGCTGGTTCTCGGCATACTGAGCCTGATCCTCGGGCTCATCGTGAGCTTCCACCCGACGGGATCGCTGAACGTCCTCGCGGTCCTGCTCGGCATCCTCATGATCCTCTCCGGGATCTTCCACCTGGTCCGCGTGTTCGACGCCCGGGAGTCGCACCGGGTGTGGCTCGGCATCGTGGGCCTGCTGTTCATCGTCATCGGTGTCGTGCTGATCCGTCACCTGCACCTGACGAGGGCCCTCATCGGCCTGTTCATCGGCATCACCTGGATCGTCCAGGGCGTGACCGCGCTCCTCACGGGCATCACGGGCGGGATCCGCGAGGGAAGGGGCTGGTGGATCGCCTTCGGCGTGATCAGCCTCGTCGCGGGGATCGTGGTCACGGCCACGCCCACCGACTCGCTCACCGTGCTGGCCGTCCTGGTGGGCATCTGGGCCATCGTCATGGGCATCTTCGAGATCATCGGGGCCTTCCTGCTCAGGCGGGCAGTCCGCGCTCAGGAAGCAGCCCTGGCCGGATCCGCGGGCAGCGCCATGAGAACCGGCTGAGGACCCATCGGTGCGCGTCAATGCCGCGGTTCGCGGCCTTTCGCGACGGCAGGACACCGTCGCAAATGATCTTGAAGTTACGTAGAGAGGGGCCTGGGATGAGCGCCGAACGCGACCGGGTGGCAGGATTCGGCAAGCTCGAGGACGGGCTGCGCCAGGCCGGTGACTGGTACCGGTGGGGGCCGTACGTCAGCGAGCGGCAGTGGGGGACGGTCCGGGAGGACTACAGCGCCGACGGCGAGGCGTGGGACTACCTGCCGCACGACCACGCCCGGTCCCGGGCCTACCGCTGGGGCGAGGACGGGCTGGCCGGGTTCTGCGACATCGAGCAGCGGCTGTGCCTTTCCCTGGCGTTGTGGAACGGGCGCGACCCGATCCTGAAGGAGCGGGCCTTCGGGCTGACCGGGTCCCAGGGCAATCACGGCGAGGACGTCAAGGAGTACTGGTGGTACCTGGACGCCATCCCCAGCCACGCCTGGAACCGCTGGCGCTACCACTATCCGCAAGGCCCGTATCCCTATCAGGACCTGATCGACACCAACCGCTGGCGCAACCGGTACCAGCCCGAATACGAGCTGGTCGACACCGGCATCTTCGACAGCAACCGGTACTGGATCGTCGAGGTGCACTACGCCAAGGCCAGCCCCGATGACCTGCTGATGACGATCTCGGTGACCAACGAGGGCCCGGACGCCGACACCCTGCACGTGCTGCCGACCGCCTGGTTCCGCAACACGTGGACCTGGGAGATCGACGCGCCCAGGCCGGAGATGAAAGCGACCGGCGACACGTCGGCCGGGATCGAGCACCCGTTCCTCGGCCCGCTCGAGCTGCTCGCCGACTCCGGCCCCGACGGCGCGGCGCCGGAGGCCCTGTTCTGCGAGAACGAGACCAACACCCGGCGCTTGTTCGGCACGGAGCCGGTCACGCCGTATCCCAAGGACGGGATCAACGACCACGTGACCCGCGGGGCGCCCACCGTCAACCCCCAGCGCACCGGCACCAAGTGCGCGTTCTGGTACAAGGTCACCGTCGCCCCCGGCGCGACAACCGAACTGCGGCTGCGGCTGCGGCCGGCCGCCGCGACGCCGGCGAGCGGAACAGCGGCCGGCGCGTTCGGCGCCGGGTTCGACCAGGTGATGGCGCAGCGGCGGGCCGAGGCGGACGAGTTCTACGCCGAGCTGACCCCGAAGGACGCCACTGCCGATGAGGCGATGGTGATGCGGCAGGCGTTCAGCGGGCTGCTGTGGAGCAAGCAGCTGTTCTACTACGACGTGACCCGCTGGCTGGAGGGTGATCCGACCCAGCCGGTGCCGCCCCGCCAGCGGCTGGGCGGGCGCAACAGCCGCTGGCGTAACTTCGACGCCTTCGACATCATGTCGATGCCGGACAAGTGGGAGTACCCCTGGTACGCCGCGTGGGACCTGGCGTTCCACTGCGTGGCGCTGGCGCACGTGGACCCGGCGTTCGCCAAGTACCAGCTGATCTTGCTGTGCCGGGAGTGGTTCCAGCACCCGAACGGGGCGCTGCCGGCGTACGAATGGGACTTCGGTGATGTGAACCCGCCGGTGCAGGCCTGGGCCGCGCTGGAGGTATTCGCCATCGACGGCGGCCGCGACCTGGACTTCCTGTCCCGGGTGTTCGACAAGCTGCTGGTGAACTTCACCTGGTGGGTCAACCGGGAGGACGCCGAGGGCAACAACCTGTTCGAGGGCGGCTTCCTGGGCCTGGACAACATCGGCCCCATCGACCGCTCGCACCTGCCGGCCGGCGATGTGCTGGAGCAGTCCGACGCGACCGGCTGGATGGGCTTCTACGCGGTCGCCATGGGCGGCATGGCCGTCGCCCTGAACCGGTCCGGCCAGCGGCCCGGCGAGGACCTGATCCTGAAGTTCCTGGAGCACTTCGCCGCCATCACCGAGGCGCTGGACGAGCTCGGGCTGTGGGACGAGACCGACGGGCTGTACTATGACCGGCTCAAGACGCCGAGCGGGGAGATCGTGCCGGTGAAGGTCCGGTCGATGGTGGGCATCATCCCCGCGCTGGCGGCCGCGGTCCTCACCGAGGCTGACCTGCGGCGGGCGCTGACGGTCGGCAAGCAGTTCGCGGGCTTCCTGGGCCGGCACGACCTGCAGCACGCTGACAAGCTCCGCGACGCCGGCCTGCTGCGCGGGGACCCCGGCCAGCAGCGGCTGCTGCTGTCCCTGTGCGGGCCGGACCGGCTGCAGCGGATATTCACCAAGGTGTTCGACGAGAGCGAGTTCCTGTCCCCCTACGGGCTGCGGGCGCTGTCGGCCTATCACCGCGACCATCCGTACACGCTGGAATACGACGGCGTCACGGCGACCATCGATTATGAGCCGGCCGAGTCCACCACGCCGATGTTCGGCGGGAACTCCAACTGGCGCGGCCCGATCTGGTTCCCGCTGAATTACCTGATGGTCAGCGTCCTGGAGCGGTACCACCGGTTCTACGGCGATGACTACACGATCGAGTACCCGGCCGGGTCGGGCCGGCAGCTGACCCTGGACAAGGTCGCCGCCGACCTGGCGGACCGGATGATCTCGATCTTCACCAACGATACGGACGGCCGGCGGGCCTGCTTCGGCGGTACCGAGCTCATGCAAACCAACCCCGCCTGGCACGACAACCTGATCTTCAGCGAGTACTTCCACGGGGATAACGGCGCCGCGATCGGCGCCTTCCACCAGACCGGCTGGACCGGCGTGGTCGCCGACCTGATCCGCCGCAGGCACGGAGACGTCGAGGCCGTTGGCGACGTCATCCGGCGGATCGTCATGGCAAGGCAAACGGAGGCGGGACAACCGGGCGCGGGACAATCGGGGGCGGGGCAGACAGAGGCGGGACAATGAGCGCCGTAGCGGCCCCGGATCCCGGAGGCCGTCCCCGGTAGCCAGTTCCCGCTCGGCGCTACGGTCACCGCTGGCAATCGCGCTGTACCTGGACGGATCCGACGACCCCGACCGGGCCGCCGACGGCACCTGGCTGACCGACGACGACTTCCTGGTGCTGGTGAACGCCTGGTGGGAGCCGCTCGACTTCACACTGACGGCCACCAGGCCGCAGGCGCGGCGGCTGGCCGAGATCGACACGTACGACCCGGCAGCGCCGGACGGTCCGGCTGCCGGGGAGCGGGGCCCCGGTGACACCGTCAGGGCCGGGCCGCGCTCCGTGGTGGTGCTGCGGAGCCCGCTGGCCCCGGCCGCCTCCTAGGAGCCCGCCGCCCTGGGAAGGCCGCGGGAGTACCTGCCCGGCGGAGTACCTACCCGACCCAGCCTGGGCCGTGGTCGAGCTGGCGGTCGAGATTGATCGCGGAGCTGATCAGCGACAGGTGGCTGAACGCCTGCGGGAAGTTCCCCAGCTGCTCGCCGGTGGCGCCGATCTCCTCGGAGAACAGGCCCAGGTGGTTGGCGTAGGTGTGCATCTTCTCGAAGACCAGCCGGGCCTCCTCCAGACGTCCGGAGCGGGCCAGCGCGTCGACGTACCAGAACGTGCACAACGAGAAGGTGCCCTCATCGCCGGCCAGCCCGTCGGGCGAGGCGGCGGGGTTGTAGCGGTAGACCAGGCTGTCGGAGACCAGCTCGCGGTCCATCGCCTGCAGCGTCGACAGCCACATCGGGTCGCGGGGGGAGATGAAGCCCTGCAGCGGCATCATCAGCAGCGAGGAGTCCAGCACCTCGGTGTCGTAATGCTGGGTGAACGCGCCGATCTTGGGGTTCCAGCCGCGGTCCATGATCTGGTTGTAGACCTGGTCGCGCACGTCGGTCCACCGGGTGAGGTTCGCCGGCCGGGCGCGGCTGTTCGCCAGCCGGATCGCGCGGTCCAGCGCCACCCAGGTCTGGAACCGGCCGTAGGTGAAGTTCTTCCGGCCGCCGCGGGTCTCCCAGATGCCCTCGTCCGGCTGGTCCCAGTGCTCGCACAGCCAGTCGACGATGCTGGCCAGCGCGGTCCAGCCCTGGTGGCCCGCCTGGACGCCGCGGGCATCGGCCAGGAAGATGGCATCCGTGGCCTCGCCGTAGATGTCCAGCTGCAGCTGGTCGGCCGCGCCGTTGCCGATCCGCACCGGCCGCGACCCGCGCCAGCCCTCCCAGTGATCCAGGGTCTCCTCGACCAGGTCCGAGGTGCCGTCCACCCGGTACATGATCTTCAGCGGCCCGGAGCCGCTACCCGCCTGCTCGGCGGTCCGGTCCCGCAGCCAGGCGCCGAACGCGGCGGCCTCCTCCACGTAGCCCAGGCCGAGCAGGGCGTAGATGGAGAACGACCCGTCCCGGATCCAGGTGTACCGGTAGTCCCAGTTGCGCTCCCCGCCGGCCTGCTCGGGCAGCCCGGTGGTGGGCGCGGCGACCGGCGCGCCGGTCGGCGCGTAGGTCATCAGCTTCAGCGTGATCGCCGACCGGTTGACCATCTCCCGCCACCGGCCGGTGTAGCTCGACCGGTGCAGCCAGTCACGCCAGAACCGGGCGGTGTCGTCGGCCAGTTGCTGTGTCGCCTCGGGCGAGATTATCCGCGGCGGGCCGCCCATCGACTCCAGCACCACGCCGCCGATCTCGCCTTCCCGCAGGGTGCGCGTCCACCGGAGCCCGTCGCCGGAACGCTCCAGCGCGATTCCCGAGTCCTTCAGGGAGATTCCCTCCGGGGCGATGCCGTGCACCGTGAGCTCCAGGCCCTCGGACCGGAACACCACGCCATGCTCGGAGATCTCCATCTGGTGCGGTTTGCGGCCGTAGTCGAAGCGCGGCTGGATCTCGACCGCGAACCGCATGACCCCGCGGACCACCCGGATGTTGCGCACCAGCCGGTGCCGGCCGGTCGCCGCGCCCTCGATGACCGGCATGAAGTCGTGCACCTCGCCGACCCCGTCCGGGGTCATGAACCGCGTGATCAGGATCGCGGTATCGGGGAGGTACAGCTGCCTGCTGACGTAGTCGTCCCGGTCCGGCGCGATCCGGTAGAAACCGCCTCGCTCGGCGTCCAGCAGGGACGCGAACACGCTCGGCGAATCGAACCGCGGACAGCAGAACCAGTCAAGGACGCCGTCGGTGGTCACCAGCGCCGCCGTCTGCAGGTCACCGATAAGCCCATGGTCACTGATGTTCGGATAGCGAGACATCGTCCCCCTTCTCACAGGCCGCCACACCCACGATCACAGTGCGGGCGGGCCCGGCGCATCGCCCGGGGCGAGTGAGGCGCGGAACGAGACGGGCTGGCGAAGACCTCGCCGATCACCCTGTACGGATGATTCCGGAACCGGCCCGGCTAGTCACAGTAATGAGCACATCGCGGAATAAGGATGGTCCCATGAGCAACGGCGAGAACGACAAGAGCGGGCCGCAGTTCAGATCCGGCCCGCTGATCGTCAGCGCGGTACTAGTGGGGGCCGGTACCTTGATAGCCCTGACCGGCCTGGCCGTGGGCGGCGGCTACGTGGCATCGCTTACCCGCCAGTGGATCAGGGAAATGGAAGTGCCGCCGAGCGAGCTCGCCAGGCTGAAGTGGGCCCAGGCCAGGGCGGCGGTGTCCGCCGGGGCGTCCGCCTGGCAGAACGGGACGCAGGCCAACGTTCCGAGCGAATCCTGACCCCGGCGATCACGGGCCGCCCGCGGCACCGGGAACCGTGATCTCGCAGCGGGGCGACGGGCTCACTCATGGCTCACTCATGGTCAGATGAGTTCCCCGTCACCCTGGTTAGGTGATGACTCCTCACCCTTTCTTCATTAGACGGGAGACATGGCGTAGCGGACGGGCTAGCCCGCGCGCGGCCTGACGCCATCAGTCGGCGCCGGCGCGTGGCCGGTCGTACCGCTGGTGACGCCAGTTGCCGACCGGAGAGGGGATGAGGATGTCCACCACCGATGCGCGCGGGCCAGCCCGCATCCGCGGGCAGGCCGGCGCGGACGATCCGGTCTTGATGTCCAAGATCACCATGCCCGGCCTGCCGGGCTGGATGGTCGCCCGCCCGCGCATCGACAAGCGCATGGCCGAGGGCGCCCAGGGCCCGCTGACCTCGGTTACCGGACCGCCGGGAGCCGGCAAGACCATGGCCATCGCATCGTGGGCGGCAGCCGGGAGCTGGCCGGGCGCCCTGGCCTGGCTCACCCTCGACGACTACGACAACCGGCCCGGGGTCTTCTGGTCCTACGTCGCGGCCACCCTGCGGCGGGCGGGCATCGACGTCCCGCGAGTACAGCCCGGGCCAGGCCGCGACACCGTGGATCACGCGTTCCTGCTGCGGCTGGCGTCGGTGCTGGCCGTGCAGGATCCCCCGGTCGCGATGGTCCTGGACGACCTCCACCTGCTGACCGAGCCGGCCACCCTGGACGGGCTCGCGTACGTGCTGAGGAACGCCGCGCCGGGCCTGCGCCTGGTGGTGGCGGCGCGGACCGACCCGCTCATCCCGTTGCACCGGTACCGGCTCACCGGGGGGCTAGCCGAGATCAGGGCCGATGACCTGGCCTTCAGCGTGGAAGAGTCCGGCATGCTGCTGGCTCATCACGGCATCAGCCTGTCCGCGGCCGCGCTCGAGTGCCTCGCCGGGCGGACCGAGGGCTGGGCGGCGGGGCTGCGGCTGGCCGCCCTTTCCCTGCAGGGGCACTCCGATCCCGGGCAATTCGTGATGGACCTGGACACCGAGTGCAGCCCCATCACCGGCTATCTGGTGGACGAGGTCCTCGACATGCAGCCCGCCCCGGTCCGCGACATGCTGCTGCGGACCAGCATCCTGGACTGCGTCCGCGCGGACCTCGCCAGCGAGCTGGCCGATGACCGGCAGGCGGCCGACGCCCTGCCGGCCCTGGCCAGGGCAAACGCGTTCGTCCAGCCCATCGGCGGCGGCTGGTATCGCTACCATTCGCTGTTCGCCGCGGTGCTGCGCCTGAAGCTCCGTACCGAGTGCCGGGGGCAGCTGCCTGACCTGTACCGGCGCGCGGCCCGGTGGTACCGGCGCAACGGGCGGCTCGACGAGGCCGTGCGGTACGCGGCCAGGTCGGGTGACTGGCCGTTCGCTGCCGGGATGGTGGTCGATGAGCTCGCCGTCGGCCAGCTCATCGAATCGCGGGGCGACCAGCCGCTGGCCGGGGCGTTCCTGCGGATGCCGCGGGATTCCGCATGGACGCAACCGCAGCCATGGCTCGTGCTGGCGGCGACCGGCCTGTCCAGCGCTTCGGCCGGGTCATGCATCTCTTCGCTGGCCGCCGCGGAGAGCATCCTCGAGCGCCTCTCCGCGGACGAGGAGATTCCCGCCCGGCTGGCCGCGGCGCAGGTCCGGCTGGCCCTTTGCCGCCGCACCGGGGACCTGGAGGCGGCCACGGCCGCGGCCCGGCGGGCGGAGGCCTTGCTCGAGCAGGTGCCTGAGCAGGCGCGCGCCCGGCATCAGGAGGTTGGCGTCCAGGTGCTGGCGAGCCGCGGAGCACTGGAACTGTGGGCGGGTCGCTTCGACGCGGCGGCCGCCGCCTTCCAGGCGGGCGCCAGGTCAGCCGCCCCGGAAGGGGCGTACGAACGCGCCGGCTGCCTGGAGCAGCTCGCTCTGCTCGAGGCCTGGCAAGGACGGCTGAGCGCCGCGGTCGAGCGTACCGACGAGGCCGGCCAGGTGCTGAGGAGCGGTCACGGCGAGCACGCCGGGCCCATCACCCCGGCCGCTGGCGTCGCGCTGGCGTCGGTACACCTGCAGCACGGCGATGTACAGGAGGCGCACGGCCAGCTGAAGCTGGCCGAGGCTGCCCTCCGGAATTGCCCGGACAAGCTGATGAGCGCGCTGGCCTGCCTGGTCGCGGCGCAGCGCCACCTAGCCGAGAGCCGCGCCGGAGCCGCGTCGGAGATGATCCACCGGGCCCGCCAGGACTGGTCACCGGCGCCTCCCGGCTGGCTCGAGCTCGAGCTGACGGTACTCGAGTCACGGGTCAGCCTGGCGGCAGGTGACGTCCCGGCCGCTATCGCCGCCGCGCGACGCGCGGGCCCGGAATCCGGACCCGACGCCGCCGCGGCGCTCGCCGCCGCGTGGCTGGCCTCAGGAGATCCTCAGGCGGCCCGGCACGCGCTGGAAACCGCGGCTCCGGGCGAGGCAGCACAGCAGGCCGGCCTGGCCGGATGGCTGGTCGACGCCCGGCTCAGCTACCGTACCGGTGACCGGGCCCGCGGCCGCCGGTCGCTCGAGCGCGCCCTGCGGCTCGCCCGGCCCGAGCAGGTAAGGCTGCCCTTCGCCATGGAGCGAACCTGGATACGGCAGGTGCTGCGACGCGACTCTGAGCTGGCCCGGGCCTACGGCGAACTGCTCGAGCCCGGCCTGGCGGGCCCGGCCGCGGTCCCGGCCCCGAAGGGGCAGCCCCCGGACGGCCAGGCGAGGCCGGTGGTCGTCGAGCGGCTCAGCGGGCGTGAGCGGGAGGTGCTGACCCGCTTGTCGGGGATGCTCAGCACCGCCGAGATCGCGGCCGAGATGTACCTGTCGGTGAACACCGTCAAGACCCACCTCAGGAGCATCTACCGCAAGCTGTCGGTGGCTCACCGCAGCGAGGCGGTCCGCCGCGCACGGCAGCTCGAGCTCATCTGATGAGGCTCAGGAGCGTGATCGGCCCGCAGAATGCCTGTCCCGGGTCTGGTGTATCACCCGTCCCGGGTGGGGCGCGGCAGTAGCCGGGTTGATGGACTTGGCTGAACTCAGCCGGCATACCAGAAAAGAGAGAGCACCATGGCTGATCTGATCGCGATCGGGTACCCCGACGAAGCCACGGCCACCGCGGCGGCCGACGAGGCTCGGCGGCTGGCCAAGGACCTGATCATCGAGCCCGACGCCATCGCGGTGATCACCCGCGACCAGGAGGGCAAGTACCACACGCAAACCAGCCACCACCTGGTCGGCGGCGGGGCGACCTGGGGCATGTTCTGGGGCCTGCTGTTCGGCCTGCTGTTCTTCGTCCCGGTCTTCGGGATGGCGGTCGGCGCGGGGATGGGCGCGCTGATGGGGAAGATCACCAAGTCCGGCATCGACAAGCAGTTCCAGGACCAGGTGCGCGGCATGCTGCAGCCGGGAACCTCATGTCTGTTCCTCATGGTGGAGAAGGTCACCCCGGACAAGGCCGTCGAGGCGATGAGCAAGTACGGCGGGACCGTGCTCAAGACCTCGCTGTCCAAGGAAGGCGAGGCGGAACTCCAGGAGGCCCTGCACGGCGGCGGCGCCTCCTCCTAGCCACGCAACCGCCGGCTGATCCGCCGGGGCTGACCATACGGAAGGCCAGGGCCGTGCCGGCCGCCAGATTCTGGCGGCCGGCACGGCTTTTGCGTTCAGCGACCGGCGAAGCCGGCCGGCGGCGCCACGCCGGGCGCCGCTCCCGGCCGTCCGGCGGGCTCCCTGCCCAGATCGTTCGGCATGATTGTTAGTGGTGTTCGCGGCCGTCCGCTTGCTCAGGGCTCAGCCGCCCGCTCGGGAGATGAGCCCGCCGGGGCGGCCGGGGCCGGGGGCCCGGGCGCCGCGCGGGCCGCTGGCGGCGTCTTGGCCCCCGCAGGCGGGGGGAGCCTGGCCGAGACGACGTAGGCGACCGCGACGCCCACGATCACCAGCGGCAGGACCTCGACACCGTCCGTGCCGAGCAGCAGGGCGGCCAGCAGGGCGGAGGTGAGCGGGAGGTTGAGCATCGCCGCGGACATGGCCCCGATGCCCACGGCCACGCCCGGGACAAGCGGCAGTCCCGGCAGGTGCGAGAGGGCCATGCCGCCGGCCGCCCCGAGGAAGAGGGCCGGGAAGATCGGGCCGCCGCGGAAGCTGCTCAGGGATATCCCGTAGGCCAGTCCCTTACAGGCGATGAGCAGCAGCAGCGCCGCCACGGTGTAGCTCGCGCTGCTCTCGATGAAGGGGCCGAGGGCATCTTGCCCGGAGAACAGCACCTCGGAGGTGCCCTTTCCGGTTCCCGCGGCGTAGGCGATGGCCAGTCCCGCGATGGCCAGGCCGGCTACCGGCATGAGCAGCACCATCCGCGGCTCGATCCGGGACCGGAGGAACAGGGCGAGCCACCGGATGCCCCAGCCGAGCAGGGCCGCCAGCACCCCGATGGCCAGGGCCCACAGGAACTGGGCGACAGTGGGGTGCCCGGCCTTGGGGAGGTCGGGAATCGCCAGCGAGAACGTGCCGAGCCCGCTCCACGTCCCGAGGCCGATGAAGATCAGCGAACCCACGCCGGCGGCCAGCAGGCCCGGCAGCAGCACGAGTTCCATGGTGGCACCGCCCAGCCCGGAGGCCTCCATCAGCAGGAAGGCGCCGACCAGCGGCGAACCGAGCAGGGTGCTGATGGACGCGAAGCTGCCCGCGGCGGCCACCACGGCCGCGGTCCTCGGCGGGGCATCCCGCTTGACCAGGCGGATCGCCAAGACGCCGAGTCCTGCCCCGATGGCGATGAGGGGCGCCTCGGGCCCGAGGACGACGCCGAGGCTCAGCGTGGCCAGAGCCGCGAGGATGATGCCGGGAAGCTCGACCGGCTGGGGCGGGCCTCCCCCGGCCTTGAACCCGTCGGCCGGCGAGTGACCGCCCGTCCCGGGCAGGTACCTGATGGTGAGCGCGACCAGCAGCCCGGCCAGGGTCAGCGGGAGGATGGGCCACCACGTCGGTTCCCCGCTAAAGCCCAGGCCCTTGGGCAAGTCGGTGAAGATCCAGCCCTGCAGCTTGCTGACCAGGGCGAGGAAGCCCCAGGCCACGGCGGAGATGGGCACGCCGATGATGGCCGCGAGCACGAGGAGCGAAACGTAGGACCGCGATCTCAAGAGTGCTTGCGGGTCAGGTGGAGTCGTCATCTGCGTCCTCCCGGATATGGCTGCGGAGATTCGTCGCTTGGGCATGGCTCGGTCCGGTCATTTCAAGATGTTCACCGCCCGGGAAACCACGAGAATCGCCACCACCAGTGAGATCGCCTCCTCGGCCATCATCATGATCTTCGCCCATGGCTTGATCGCCGAGACGTCGGTCGGGCTGAAGGCGGTGGCGGTGGTGAACGAGAGATGCAGGTAGTCCATGAACTTCGGATACCAGTCGGACGCCACGTACTGAGCGTTGGTCATCTCGGGGAAGACGAAGGCGGGCAAGCGGCTCGATCCGCGCGCCCGGGCCGCCGCACCGCCGCGGTCGAGATCCCAGTACCACAGCCCGAAGGCGATCACGTTGCTGAGCCAGATCGCGCCGCCGCTGGCGAGCAGGATGTTGGCGTCGGTGCTGAAGTTGGCCCCGCGGATGATCCCGGCCACCAGCCGCGCCGCGGCGACGGCATTCACGGCGGAGATCAGGCCGATCAGCGTGCCGGTCATCACCCGGAGCCAGGTGGAGTCGCGGTCGATGCGGCCGGGATCGCCGATGATGAGGATGGCGAGCAGCACGGCCACGACCGCGACGAACACCCAGCGGGCGTCCCCGTTCCTGAGCTCGGGGGGCAGGGCGGCGCGGAGCCCGCCGGCGGCCAGCACCGCCAGCGCCATCGGCCAGCGGCTCTCGCCGGCCCGCCGTGACCGGCGGGGGTCCTGTTCTGGCCGCGCGGGCGCGCTGGGGCTCGTCATGGTCAGCTGACCAGCAGGTAGATGCTCTTGCCCGCCAGCCAGAGGCCGAGCAGCAGGCAGATCGCGCTGAGCACCAGGATGAAGGCCGTCAGCGGAAACGGCTCGAGGGTCATCCCGAGCCCGATGAGCAGAAGGTCGAGTACCAAGGCCGCCTCCGCTGCACCCGGGTCAGGCCGCTGTCACAGGCCGCGCTCCGCGGTGATCCGTCCGGAGGCCACGGCTTCGACGAGTGCCTCGTGGTCACGCTCGTTCTGGTCGGCGTACGCCGCGGCGAACTGGGTGATGGCCCGGTCGAAGACGTCCGAGCCGCCCAGGTAGGCGCCGATGGCGATGCGGTCCCCGGACCGGGCGTGCGCCCGCGCGAGCGTCCAGCCGCAGGCCTCGCCGTACAGCCGCAGGCCCGCGGGGACCAGGGACTCGATCTCGACGGAGAATTTCCAGTCCCGCAGTTGCCGGACGTAAAAGTCCCTCGGCTGGTCGTCCACCCCCGTCTCGGTATGCTGCCAGCCCAGGAAGATGTCGCTGCTCGCCTGCATCAACCGCTGGCCCGCCACCACCCGCTGGCCCTGGTTCGCGTACTTGCTGGCGCCGACGAAGCGGCTGAGCACCGACGGCTCTGCCTCCTTCACCTGCAGGAACAGCGGATCGGAGTCATCGCGGCCGAGCATCAGGACGACCCAGCAGCGGGTCCCGACGCTGCCGACGCCGACGACCTTCCTGGCCATGTCGATGAACTGGTACTGCTCGAGCAGGTACCGGCGGTCGGTCTCCAGCGTGCGCCGGTACTTGGCGATCATCTCCAGGATGAACTTCTCGATGGCCGCCGGTTCCACTTCGGTCGTCGTCAGCTCGTCGATCGGCACCAGCAGGGGCGGCTCGGAGACGATCCGCGGCCGCCCGTCCACCATCCGGGTGAGCTTGGCCACCTCCTGCATGCTGTCCCTGGTCCGGGCCTTGGCCAGGCCCTTGTCCACCGCCTTGCGCTGCTGCGCCTGGAGCTGGGAGTCGAACTGCGCGCGAAGCCGGTCCATGTCCATGTGCGCGTACCAGACGTCGAGGTTCGTCATCCCGGCGAACGTGCGCATCGCCTGCCGGTAGCGGCTGGCCGTGGCCATGACGATCTCGCGGCGCTGCTTGGCGGTGAAGCCGTTGCCGCGGGCGGCGACCTCCAGGCTGGCCGCCAGCCGTTTGACGTCCCATTCCCACGGGCCGGGTAGCGTCTCATCGAAGTCGTTGACGTCGAACACCAGGCGGCGCTCGGCCGAGCCGAACAGGCCGAAGTTCGACAGGTGCGCGTCGCCGCAGGCTTGCACGGCCAGCCCGGAAACGGGGGTGGCGGCCAGGTCGCTGGCCATCGGCAGGGCGGCGCCCCGGTAGAAGGTGAACGGGGACACCAGCATCCGGCCCCACCGGATCGGCACCAGGGCGGCCACCCGCGTCTTCGCCTGTTCTTCCAGCAGCGCGATCGGGTCGGGCCGGTCCGACGGCGGGTCGAACACCGCGTGGCTCTCCCGCGGCACCTCGGCCCGCGCCGTCTTGCCCCTGGCCACGCGCTCGGCGGTGGTCAGCCCGCTGCATCCGGTATCAAGCTGGTACCGGAGCGCTGACCGTCGCGGAGCCTCCGCTGTCCGCTCGGGCATGATCGGCCCCTCTCTGGCCCGTGACCGGCCGCGAGATGCTATTCACTCGACGATGCCGCGCCAGGCTACCTGCTACCTCACCCGGCCTGGGTGAGGCGACGTGCCATCTGGCCTGGCTTATCCTCGGAGCGGACCGGGTATTCAGGGACGGCGTCCGCGCTATAAGTATCTCGTTCCGCCGGCCGGATCCCGATCCGCCCGGCGCAGGACTGCTCGTGAGGGGCATCCCACAGTGGCGATCGAAGGGAATGCGTCCGAGCAGCCGGCCGTGGCACGCGAGGCCGATGACGCGCCCGGCCTGCCTGCGGCGCCCGGCGGCCCGGTGGCGCCCGGCCTGCCCGCGGCACCCGGCGACGGGGAGGCGCCCCTGTCGCGAAGGCACGCCCGGCAAGAACAGATCCGGCGGCTCGTCCAGGCCATCAGGGACAGCGACCTGAACGCCGCGGACGAGGTCATCATGCGGCTGAGCCGCTCCCGGCGCTGGCTGGCCCCGCTGGCCCTGCTCGTCGGGGCCTTCGCGATGCTCTTCGTGGGAGTGAAGCTGCTGTTCACCAACTGGCGGCTCACCCTGATCCAGGTGCTGCCAGCGATGTGGATCTGGGCCGCCATGTTCGACCTGAAGGTTCATCTGCTGCCCCGGTACGGCAGGTCGCTCACCGTGCTCGTCGGCCCGGTCGTGCTCCCGATCGTGCTGGCCATAACCGCGATCACCGCAGCGAGCTTCTACCTGAACGCGGTGTTCGCGTACGCGATCGCCGAGCCGGGTCCGCCGGACATCCGGTCCGGGTTCACCAAGACCCGGCGGAGCCTGGCCATGGTGCTGGGGTCGGGCGCGGCCGTCGGGTTCCTGCTCGGCGTGTCGGCGATCGTCGTCCCCCGCTGGGGCAAGTACTGGTTCGGGCTCTCACTGGGCATCGTGATCGGGCTGATGATGATCTGCTACGTCGCGGTGCCGGCCCGGCTCATCGGCATGAAGACCAACTCGTCCAAGCGCGACAAGCTGGCCGCCAGCGCGGTGGGCGGGATCGTCGGGGCGGTGGTCTGCACGCCCCCGTATGTGCTGGGCCGCGTCGGGCTGATCATGCTCGGGTCGAGCACGTTCTTCGTTCCCGGCGTCATCGTGTTCGCCATCGGGCTGACGCTCCAGGCGGGCGCCACGGGCGCGGTGAAGACGGTCAAGATGAGCGCCAAGCTCGTCTCCGGACGCCGGCTGGCGGAACGCAGCCAAGCCGAGCAGGCTGAGCAGCCTGAACGGGCAGACTGACTGACGGGCAGGTTCCTCCGCAACGGATGAGGCCCGGACGGCCTGGCCGCGGGACCATTACCACGGTGCCCGGCCCGGCGGCCGGTCATCACCCACGCGGAAGGACTGACATGCGGCGTTACGTGAGAAGACTTTCCATCCTGGCCATCCTCGTCGTCGGATGCCTCGCGGCGGGATGCGGGACCAGCGTCGGGAGCAGCGTCCAGGGCGCGGTCAGCAGCCTGTCGAGCCGGACCCCGACCGGCCCCGCCACTTCCGCCACTCCCACCACTCCCACGACCACTCCGGTTGCTCCGACCACGACTACCACCACCGAGACCGTGACGGCCACCGCCGCGCCGTCGACCCCCGCCACCACACCCGCAGTGGCGCCCTCGGGTTCCGCGGCGGCCAGCGGGTCGGGTAGCAGCAGCCTCCTGTGGCTGTGGATCCTGCTGGGCGCCCTCGTGCTCATCGGGCTGATCCTGCTGATCGTCCGCTCGAGCCGCCGCCGTTCGGCGACCGCGGCCGACTGGCGCGCCAGGCTCACCGACGCGTACGCCAAGGGGTCGGCGCTGCACGACGCGATGAGCGTCGCGGAGACCACGGGCGGGATGACGGGACCCGACGCGGGCGCCCGGTGGGCTGACATCCAGCGACGCGCGGACGATCTCGCGCAGACGCTGTACTCGCTGCGCGACACGGTCCCCGACCCCGGCGACCGCGACAGGATCGCCAACACGCTGGTTTCGCTGCAGGCGGTCCGCTCGGCGATGGATGCCGAGCGGGCTCCGGGCGGCGCCGGACCGCAGCAGGCCGAGGTCGTCCGCAGCCGCCTGTACGCCTTCGAAGCGTCGCTGCAGGCGCTCCGGGCCGGAGACCAGGAATACCCCTGACCCCGGGAGGCTCTCCTGCCCTCATCCTCGGCGGGTGAGGGCAGGAGACCGCACGGGAACGGATCACTCACCCAAGGAGACGCGATCGTGTCCACAACAGCCGCCTGGGCTACTGGCCTGGCCGCTCTCTACCTGGTGCTGCTGCTGACGCTGGCCGTCCTCACCTTCCGCAAGGGGCACTGGGTGCTCGGCCTGATCGGCTTCATATTCCCGCTCTTGTGGGTGATCGGAGCCATCCTGCCGGGCCGCCGGAGATATCGCTGACCGCCTGGCCAGCGAAATCCCCGGCCCAGCTACCGAACAGCTCAGCTACTGAACAGCTTGGCCTTGGCGGCGGCGAACTCGTCGTCGGTCAGCACGCCCTGGTCGTGCAGCGCCGCCAGCTGGTTCAGCTGGTCGATCATGGGCGATGACGCGGGCGGGGCCGCTGGCGGAGGCGGCGGAGGCGGCGCCTGCTGATACGGCGCCTGCTGGTACTGGTCCGGCGGTGCCTGCTGGGCTTCGAGATCGGCGATGCGCTGGTTCTGCTCTGCCTCTCGTTGCGCCGCTTCCTCCTGGCCACGTGCAACGTGCTTTCCTGCCATGTACGCGCCACCGCCTACCACGGCCGCGCGCATCAACGGGCGTCGCCTGAACATCACTGCCTCCTTGCGGGCCGGGCGCTACTCAACGCCATCGGGTAGGGACAGGCCGAGCGCGACCATCAGCTCGGGCGCGGCCGCCACCAGCTTCGGCCCGCCGATCTGCGGTGCGATGGCGATCAGCACGCCCAGCAGGTCCTCCGGGGTGGCCCCGGCGTCGAGCGCGTTGGCGACCTGCCAGAGGTAGGAGGCCGGGGGGGCGTCGAGCGCCATGATGGCGGCCAGCTTGACCAGGGCGTAGCTGCGCTCGTCGAGACCACTCCGGTCTCTCCATTCCGCCCGCACCTCCAGGCCCGCGGCCAGCAGGTCGGGATCGCCCAGGGCCAGCTTGGCCAGCGTTCCCCTGGTCTCCTCGTCGACGTCTACCTTGGTTGGTCCCTCGGTTGGCGTGCTCATGGCCAGAATCCTTTCCGTCACCACATCCGTCAGCACACGGACGGCGAACCGCACCGCTTGAGTCAACGATGACGGCGGCCCGGCCGGTATCGCGTCACCCGCAGCGGATGGGCGTGAACCACGGGCCGATCCACGGGGATCATGGCGGGTCGCCGGAACGGTGCCCGGCCAGGTCAGCGGCCGCCCGGACGGATCTGGAAATCATGCGCCACGGATGATGCGCCACCGGCGGCCGGGTGGTTCACGGCCAGGCTCAGGCTTGGCTCGCGGTCAGGTCTGATCCGCGGTCGCCGGCTCCGCCGCGGGCCGGCCGATCAGCTCGATCAGCCCGAGGGCCAGCAGCAGGAGGACGACCAGGACGATGACGACCAGCACGGTGGGGTGGCCCCAGAAGACGAAGATCACGGCGAACAGCGCCACCGCCCCGATGCGCAGGCCCCGGCGGTGGTGGTACGTCCACTCGCCGACCGGGCCGGTGGACACGCCCCGGCGCTCGCCGTAGTGCCGGATCCACTCCGCTCCGGACTTCAGGCCCGAGCGGGTCTGGATCGCCGTGCGCGAGGGCCCGGTGAAGAACGCCCCGATGGCGACGACCAGCCCGACCAGCAGCACGACCCGGAGCCCCACCCTGATGAAGTAGACCAGCGTGTCGAACGCGGAGCCGGCGGCGTCGGCGGGCAAGGTGCTACTGGGGACGCTGTTGAGGTAGATGCCCCGGGCGATCTGCAGGCCGATGCCGAGAACCAGCATGGAGGCGGCCACGCCGAGCGCGGCTCCGATCAGCGCGCGCCGGCGGCCCCGGGCGACGTAGACCCCGGCGGCGAGGAGGAGCAGCGCCAGGATGGGCAGCACGATCTTGCCCGCCTTGATCAGCCGGTATCCGGTCTGGGCCTTGCCGAGGTCCTTGGCCTGGAACAGCGCCAGGGTCGGGCTGACCGGGGGGATGTTGCTGGCCAGCGAGAACCCGTGCTGGATCAGGTCCTGCTTGACCTCGGCGATGAACGGGCCGAGGTTGAGGGTGATCTGGCCGTTGCTGGTGCTGATGGCGCCGTTGCCCTGCCCGGAGAGCACCTTGACCAGCGACTGGTGTGCGATCGTGTTGACCTGGACCCATATCTTGGCGGCAGCCGGCCTGGTGATGACGGTGTGCACGGTGCTGTGGATGAAGCCGGTCACCGCGCTGGCGATCTGCGGGCCGAACGTGGTGAGCAGCGAGCTGATCCGGGTCAGCCCCTTGCTGTTGAGCTGGGCAGAGGCCTGGTTGATGGTTCCGTTGAGGTTGAGCCGACTGGTTATCTGCGCCGTGATCTTGTCGGTCAGCGCGTTCTGGATCGCCGGGTCGTGGATCAGCGGCTCCACCGTCGCCACCCACCGGCCGGTGTCGGAAACCTCGTTGCCGGCCCAGACACCGAGCACGGCCACCGGAGCAAGGATGCAGCCGAGCACGATCAGCACGATGGAAACGGGGGTCCGCCAGCTGAAGTGCCGCTGGCGCTTCGTGCCATCTCCGTTTCCCTGGTGCTTGAGCTCGGCGGTCTCGGCGCGGAGCCGTTCCAGCTCGGCTCGCTCGTCCCCGCTGAGCCCGGTGTTCTCGACGGCCGGGTTGGGTTCACCGCTAGTGGCAGCCATCATCACCTCCGCCGGATCCGCTGGACGCCGTATCCTGCCACGGTGCCTGGCTGTGACCAGGACGCACCTCATCCGGCCGGGGTGATTAAGGGCCGGCCGGGCGCCGCCGCCATATCGCCCGCTGGGTCCTGAGGCCGGCCGCGCCGACCACGATGAGCAGCACGACGTTCAGCAGCAGTTGCTCCACCGATCCTCCCGCCTCGCCCCAGCTCGCATACGCGATCGACACGCCCACCGAGGCGGCGGCGGGGACGGTCGTCACGGAGATGAGCACGCCGATGAGGGCATCGGCCCGGGATTCGGTCAGCGACACCACGCCGACGAGCCCGGCGAGCACGGCCACGATGACGGAGAAGATGTTCGGCGTGTTGATGAGGTCCGCGACCGGCCGCACGCCGTTGAGGTACTGGACCGGGGTCTTGCCCGACGCCCGGACGGCCAGGCCGAACAGCAGGGTGAGCAGGATCGCGGCCAGGAACCCCCAGAACAGCGCGAGCAGGCCGTCCCGCACGCCCGCCCGGTGCCGGCTGGTCAGCGGCTCCGTCAGGGCAGCCGGGCTCACCACGCGGACGTGCAGCATCACGAACCGAAGGCGAGGATCAGGCCCACTCCGAGCAGGACCTGGTTGTCGTCACGGCAGCATGCTGGCCTTCGCCGCGGGCGGCTGCCTCCTCCAGCCGGGGTGATCAACCGGCCCGGGCCCGCCGACACCACCCGGCACGGATGAGGTTCCGGCGGGCGCGGACTCAGATCATGGGGGCATCAGGGCGCGACGGGAGGCAGCCGATGACCAACGTCACTCTGGCGCGGGTTGAGTTCGCGTTCGTGACCATCAATCATTTCTTCTTCGTCCCGGTCACGATCGGGCTGGCGTTCCTGACCGCGATCCTGCAGACGACGTGGTACCGCACCAAGAACGATGAGTACCTGAGGCTGACCCGGTTCTTCGGCACGCTGCTGGTGATCAACGTGGCGATCGGCGTGGTCACCGGCATCGTGCAGGAGTTCCAGTTCGGGATGAACTGGGGGGCCTACTCCCGCCTGGTCGGCAACATCTTCGGCGCCCCGCTGGCCATGGAGGGGCTGGCCGCGTTCTTCCTGGAATCCACGTTCCTGGGGCTGTGGCTGTTCGGCTGGGACAAGCTGCCCCGGAAGATCCACCTGCTGACCATCTGGGCGGTCTCGCTCGGCAGCGTCCTGTCCGCGGCGTTCATCATGGCTGCCAACTCCTGGATGCAGCACCCGGTCGGCTACCAGATGGTCAACGGGAAACCCCAGCTGAACGACATCTGGGCGGTGTTCACCAACCCGGTGTTCCTGTGGGGATACACCAAGGTCCTGTTCGCGGCGCTGGTCACCGGGTGCAGTGTGATGCTGGCGGTCTCCGCGTGGCAGCTGCGGAACGGCCGGGACCGGGAGGTCTTCAGCCGGTCGGCGCGGCTGGCACTGATCGTGCTGGTCCCGGCGATCTTGTTCACCATGCTGGTGGGCGATGAGCTGGGGGTCATCGAGGCCAGGTACCAGCCGATGAAGATCGCGGCGGCGGAGGCGCAGTGGACCACCTGCCAGCCGTGCTCGTTCTCGCTGTTCCAGATCGGCGGCGGCAACAACGACCAGACCCCGACCGAGATCATCGCCATCCCGCACCTGCTGTCGCTGCTGGCCACCAACTCCTGGAACGGCCAGGTGCAGGGGCTGACCCCGCTGAACCAGCAGTACAACAAGCAGTACGGGCCCGGCGACTACGTGCCGAACGTGTTCATCCAGTACTGGGGGATGCGGGTGATGGCCTACCTGGCCGTGGTGGTCTTCCTCATCGGGGCGTGGGGGCTGTGGCTCATCCGGCGCAAGAAGCTCGCCACGTCCCGGCGGTTCCTCTGGGTGGCGATCTGGGCCGCGGTGCTGCCGTTCCTGATGAACACCGCGGGCTGGTTCCTGACCGAGAGCGGCCGGCAGCCGTGGATCGTGCAGGGCATCATGCTGACCAAGAACGGGATCTCCCCCACCGTCAGCGTCACCACGCTGTGGATCAGCCTGATCGCGTTCATCCTGCTGTACGGCACGCTGGCCACCGTCGACCTGCTGTTGATGCTGCGGTACTCGCGGAAAGAGCTCCCGCCCCCGCGGGCCGAGGCTGACACCGACGCGCCGGTACCGGCCGTCCTGTACTAGGGGTCACGATGAGCAGTCTCATCCCGTTCTGGTACATCGTCATCGCGATCTTGTGGACCGGGTTCTTCGTCCTGGAGGGGTTCGACTTCGGCGTCGGCATGCTGCACAGCGTGGTCGGCGGCGATGAGGCCGGCCGGAGGGCGGCCATCAACACGATCGGGCCGCTGTGGGACGGCAACGAGGTCTGGCTGATCACGGCCGGGGCGGCCATGTTCGCCGCGTTCCCCGGCTGGTACGCCACGATGTTCTCGGCCTATAACC
>Ga0335069_10001660_pt1 | contig 35575 bp, 41 predicted proteins | sample Lox_Sample_11_FD_206714 | JGI IMG/M metagenome (GOLD analysis project Ga0335069, IMG submission 206714) | Soil microbial communities from Loxahatchee National Wildlife Refuge, Florida, United States - Lox_Sample_1.1 | ecosystem: Environmental > Terrestrial > Soil > Wetlands | place: USA... | reverse complement strand
TTATAAAATTTCTGGGCGCCCCCAAGAGCCCAGCGGAAGCCAGTGATAACCTCATCGAAGATCAGGACGATGCCATGCTTGCGGCACATAAGCCTAAGCCAGTCGAGAAAGTTATCTTTATTGTTTTCTGGCTCTACGATGATGGCTGCAACCGTATCTCCGATGTCTCGGAAGATTTGTTCAAACCTATCGAAATCTCCATAGGTTAGACATAGATTGCTATCCAGTACTTCTATAGGAATACCCAGATTGCGATTGGTGGTGCTCATAGACCAATCGGCCCAGCCATGATAGCCAGTCGTTATGACCATATCTCGATTGGTATAAGCCCTAGCTGCTCGGACCGCCGCCGTGGTCACGTCAGTTCCGCTCTTACCGAACTTCACCATCTCAGCACAGGGGATGAGCTGGGTCAGGTTCTCCGCCAGTTCGTATTCCAGCTTGGTAGCTAGAGAGAAACTGATGCCATTGTCTAGCTGGTCGCGGATGGCCTGATCCACATCAGGATCGCGATGGCCAAGCACAACAGGGAGTATGGCAGCAACCAGATCAACATAATCGTTGCCGTCAATGTCAAAAACACGAGCGCCAGAACCATGACTAAGATATAATGGAGCAGCGCCCGGAGGGAATTGGAGATGGCTCTTGCTGAAAGTCTGAGCGCCAAAAGGAATAAGTCGATGCGCAGTCTCAAACCATTTTTGAGAACGTTCATAGGTTCTATCAGGTAACGGTTCAGTGTGGATTGCTTCGAAGAACCTCTCATTCCTGACCCCCGCCTGATTGATCTGTCTGATCTCAGGCATGATATCAAGAACTCGCAATATCTCCAAATAGCTAGGAGAACCAACGAGATAAGGGGCCAAGCTGGCGCAGAATTTCAGGTCCGCCTCGGTATCGAGGACCCAGCGCTCCTTCTCTAGATGTGGTAGAGGGCAAGTGAGATTTGCAGCAGGAAACCTATCGCGATTACGGAGAATATATTGAGTAACACAATCGCGATCAGAAAGACGCGTGGCTTCCTGATATGCAGCAAACAGAGCATCGAAGCTGAAGCATTCAATGTCAAGACCATCAGGATAAGTAGGAGGATCAATATTTGAGGCATAGGATACCTCTTTCATCTGGCGAAGCCGGATGACTTCTGTAACTACCCCCGGGTCGATAAAGGGACAGTCGCAGGTGATCCGCAAGATCACCTCCGCCCCATAAGCCACTGCACACTCATAGAACCGCTTCAGAACATCTGTCTCGCTGCCCCGGAAGCAGTTCATATTATTCAGGGCGCAATACTTGGCGATGGTGTCGTCGGCGGGAAGAGTGGAAGTGGCAATCACTACTTCATCAATCCCATGCGCCTTTTTTAAGGCATCATAAGTCCAGCGCAAGACCGGTCTACCGCCAAGCCAAGTCATGACCTTCCCCGGTAGCCGGGTGCTTCCCATCCTCGCCTGAGCGATTGCAATCGTCCGCTTTTTAATCATCGCATATTTCCTTGGCAGTCAGGCAGAGATTGGTAACGAGATAGGCTTCTGATGCGGTGCAGTGGAAGGGAGGCACTTCGTAGCACTCTCCTCTTCCATCTATGCCATGTCCAATTACCCTGAGGAATATTCGGGCTTCATCCAGATAATTGCTATCAAAGCTATCTTCGCCAAAGAAGCTGTGTAAAACCCGGCCATCCCGGTCCTTCATAAAGCCCTGCCGGGCCACCAGATCGACATCAATCGAACCAAGTTCGCCGATGATGGCAAAACCCCGCCGCTCCGGTTGCGTCAAATAATCCAGATGGATTGTGGTATGACAATTATTATTGAGATGGATCAAGGACAGGTCGGCCAGTAGCTCTGGCTCACCAATGCTGGAAGCGCTCGCCACATCGGCTTGGCCAAGCAAATGGGTGGCCAGATCGATCTCATGGCTCCAGTTCAGGATGACGCCATCCCGATGGTAGACGGGCCTGTTATTGTATTGAGCGCAGGTAAAGCGAGCCCATACAGGTTTGCCGATCAATCCCTTGCCAAGGATGTCGCGTGCCCAGCGGACACAGGAATGGAACCGAAGATTATATCCAACCATCCGGATATAATCCAAGGGAACCTTGCTCCATTCTTCTCGGGTCTTGACAAGGGGCTTCTCGACGAGCATTCGCCGCTGTTTGTTGTGTGCATAGCAAATATGCTTGCAATGTTCCGAGGTGGGGGAAGCGATAACGATGCCATCGCAAGCCATGACTTCATCGAACTTATCGAAGGGGGTTGAAAGAGGGTCATAGCCAACGACTTCACAGCCAAGAGACTTGAAGTTATTGAAATGGCGGGTGCCGATACTCCCGAGGCCCAAGATGCCGATCTTAACCATAGAAAAGTCCTCGATAGAGTTTGCCAAGGGCCACAACGTCGCTAACGGAGGTGCCTTCCCATCCATAAGGCATAAAGCGTTTGAATTTGTCGATGTCGGAGACGCTATGATAGGAACCTTTCTGTGTCGGAACGATCTCTGGGGGCTTAATATATCCATGTATGATGGGAACCCAATTCCTCTTGAAGAGGCCAGCTGCTGCGATCAACAGATCATTATAGGTAGATTGCAGGCTTGCGGGTTGGCGAAAGTCCATGTCATCGATAATACCGCGTGCCAGTATCTCTCCGGTATCGATGCCTTCATCGACGCGATGGATCGATACCCCCTTTGAAGTTCCATCGAACCAAGACCAGAAGTTAGGATGAGCGCCCCGGTTCCATGGCAGGAGAGAGCAATGGATGTTGATGATCCTGCCTTTAAACTTTTCAATGGTATGGCTTTGGATGATCTTGCGATAACCGAAGGAGACAACCCAGTCGGCAGAAGGCCAGTCCGAGACCTCAAGGGTCTCGGGCCGGATGATGGCTTGGTGACCAGAAGCGGCCACCGTATCTTCAAGGAGGTCCCCATAGGGGGAGAGAATGAGGACATGCATTAGAACACCGCAATGTCTACCACGACCATCTTAAGATCACGCACCTTGATCGGTTCAAGATATTCAGTCCGCTCCTTGATGGACTTGTTAACGATACCCTTCCGCATCTCGTTGTGATCGCTCAACAATTCCTTGATCTCAACCTCAAAGAACAGTTCCTGATCGGTGAGGTCGGTCAACTTTTCGTCGCCGCTATAAAGAATGCAATCATCGAGCGGAACCATCTCGTCCGGGTCCATGATGATAACCTTGACGAGACGACGGGTGGTCTTTGAGGTAGTTGCGGCTGCCATTGGCTTCTCCTGTGGTGGTTGGTTGCGCTTATCTAATTCCTGTATTCTGCGTTCAAGATCAACGTCTCTTTCCATGCCTCGCAAGATATTCTGACTTGGGATGTTGCTTGTGGCGTTCTGTTGAGCCAATCCCAAGAACTGCGTGCCGGAATGAGTACTGCTTGCATACATCGACTTGGCGATAGTTGGTAAATCTCCTAAGGCCATCCTGTCTTCCTTATGATGGTGAGGGATTGGCCATTCCCAGTTCTGGTTCGGCTCACCCATGTATAGGCTGGGTTTGCCATCCAGAGTTGGGAATGATCCATCTTGTAGCTGAAGACTCCCTCCTTGTGCTTATAGGGAACCTTCTGGGGGCGAAGTGTGTCGAAATCATGGATGGCTATATAGCCGCCAGCGGTTAAAATGGCGTCAGATACGGCCACCACGTAGAATAGGTCTGCCCGATCCAAGAGATATAGGCAGAACCCGAAGATAATAAGATCGTGATGCTGGTCACATCCGCATTCGAGATTGAGGGCACTGACGGCATCATCGACCCGGAACTTTATTCCCGGATAATTTTTACGACCTTCTTGGATGGCTTTCCGGGAAGGATCGATGCCAAGGGCTCGGGTTTCCGATCCAAATCGTCGATGGAGTTCGCCAAGATACCGGCCATTGCCGCACCCAATCTCAAGCATGCTATCTGGCCTAACGCCAATGTTAAGTATGGCGTTAACCACATCTGGATTAAGTTCTGCTCGTCGATTGCGTTCATACCATTCATCTCCTTCTCCTTCTAAAAAGATATCAGCTTGCTTCATTAAACCTGCCCCAATGAACCAGATCGGCTGTACCGTTCATCACCATGTAGTGATCGAGCTGTCGTCCTTCCTCTACCATTCCATAATGTTGGCAGATCGCCATCATTCGATAGTTGATCGACATGCATCCGGCTTCGACTTTCCTCAAGCCGTTCTTAAAGAGGTCATCGCATACAGTCTTCCAAGCCTCTAAGCCATATCCCTTTCCCCAAGCCGCCTTTTCTCCGATCATGATGCCGACATTGGCTGTTCGATTGGGCAAGTCGCGATAGACCGTCATGGTACCAATGAGCAGATTGTTGACATCATAGATACCGAGATACTCGTTCGGAGCCGAAAAGCTCTTGATGTAAAGAGCCTGTACTATAGGATTTTGAGTTACATGTCGTTGTTCAGAGAACCTGACAACATCGGGATCATTGAGCCACCCCACAATGGTAGCTATTTCTTGGGGCCATCCCGGGAGGGATTTGATATTTAGTCTGGGACTAAACCTTGGAAACGACACCCTTTTTCCCCTTCTTATCTTCTGGATACGTCTCTATCGTATGCTGAAGAATTCTCATTACGATTTCGGCAATCAAAAGGATGCCTTCCGCATCGGGGCTATAACCTCCCAGATTGCGGCGCTTGACCACTTCCTTCATGATTTGCCCCTCTAGGGCTTGTAGATCATCTCGTCTCATTTTATAGTCACTTTCTCGTGATTGGGGAGTATATGAATACTTTAGTTCTTAAGGCTGCTGCCGCGATAGCGAGGCTCAAGGAACGCGAGCGGGCCGAGGAATCCCTTATTGGGTTTGCCGAATATGTATGGCCAGTCGTGGAACCGGCCATTCCCTTTATCAAAGGATGGGCTATCGAGGCGGTAGCCGAACACCTTGAAGCAGTTACCTTCGGTCACATCAAGCGTCTCCTGATTAACGTTCCTCCGGGTTTTACCAAATCGTTGATGACTGACGTGTTCTGGCCTGCTTGGGAATGGGGTCCCCGCAACAGGCCATGGCTTCGGTATGTGTGCTCATCCTATTCGAATCACCTGACTGAACGCGATAATATGCGCTGCCGCAATATCGTTATCAGCGACCGCTATCAAAAAATGTGGGGAAAACGATTCAAGATTTCTAACGAACAATTTACTAAGGTCAAATTCGCCAACAACGAAACGGGCTGGAAGCTGGCAACCTCAGTCAGCGGTATCGGCGTCGGCGAGCGCGGCGACAGGTTTATCATTGACGACGCCAACAACACTATGGAGATGGAATCGGAACAGGTCCGGCATACCACCAATATGTGGTTTACCGAAGTCGTTCCTGACCGTCTTAACAATCCCCAAGAAAGCGCAATTGTTATTATCCAACAAAGACTTCACGAGGATGATGTCAGTGGCGTCGCACTAGCACGCCAGATGGGTTATACCCATCTCATGATCCCCATGAGGCATGAGATCAAGCGCCATTGCGTTACGGTCTTGGGGATGGAAGATATCGTTGATGAAGAAACAGGAGAGGTAAAGCAGGAACCTATTATCTGGGAAGACCCCCGGACCGAAGAGGGCGAGCTGGCTTGGCCGGAACGGTTTACCGAAGAAGTCTGCCAGAACATGGAGAGGGACAAGGGTCCCTATGCTTGGTCCGGTCAGTACCAGCAATATCCTGTGCCTCGCGGTGGTGCCATCATCAAGGAAGAATACTGGCAGCTCTGGGAGCGGGAGAGGCTTCCCAATTTTGAATTCATTGTAGCATCCCTCGACCCGGCCTTTACCGAGAAGGATGAGAACGATCCATCGGCCTTAACAGTTTGGGGGGTGTGGCGAGACATTCCTGAGGAGGTTATCCAGCCGGTTCCGGACCCTTATGGCCGTCATTTGAAATGGTTAGAGAACGCGGAGGCTATCAAGAACCCCAAGATCATGCTGCTCTATGCTTGGGAGGAGCGGCTTCAATTTACTGATTTGCTTCAGAAGGTTATCGATACTTGTATTCCAGGAAACGGGAAACCCACCTTCCCCGTCGATAGACTTTTGATCGAAGCCAAGGGAAGCGGCCAGTCAGTGGGGCAGGAACTCCATCGCCTGATTCGAGGCAGCGGTCATTTAGGGGTGGAACTTATTGATCCCAAGAAATATGGCGACAAGTGGACAAGGGTTAACTCCATAGAACATTTGTTCCGGGATGGAATGATATACGCTCCGGACCGTGCTTGGGCTGATAAAGTTATCAATCAATGTGCTATATTCCCCAAGGGCAGCCACGATGATCTCGTGGATACGACTTCTCAGGCCCTTCGGTGGTTACGCGATATGGGCTTTGCCTTGCGCCGCGAGGAGTACTCTGTGGACCTAGAGCAAGAAAAGTCCTATGATAATAGGAACTTAAATACTCCTCTTTACCCGGTCTAATGAATGGCCCGTACAGGCTCGATCCAACGAGGCGATCCGTATCCTAAACCGACCAGCCCTAATCTGCGGCTGGTGAAGTCGGACGTTTCAGAACAAACAGTGAACATTGGTGATACCTCCATCAGGATAGATAATCCTGATGGCACCACCACGTTTGATTTTGGCCAGCCTGAGAAAACGGATGCTGTTAAGCGACATGATACTAGCCACGAAGCCAATCTCGCCTTTGATATGGATGAGAACGATCTCAGCAAGATTGCGAGTGAGCTTCTGGATGGCGTCAACCGCGATGAGCTATCCCGTAAGGATTGGCTTGAGACTCGTGCGCTCGGTATACAATTGCTCGGCCTCAAGCTTGAGAAACCGCGTACCGACTTGGGTGGTTCGTCAGCCCCGCTCGAAGGTATGTCCACGGTGCGGCACCCCTTATTGCTTGAAGCCACTGTGTCGTTTCAGGCGACAGCTCGGGCTGAGCTGCTCCCAGCGTGCGGCCCTGTCAAAGTCCGGAATGATACCTCGATCCTCCCACGGAACGTTATCGCGTCGCCCAATCAAGAGGACCCGGACAATCCGTATCCCTCCCTACCTCCAGCCTCGGTCACCGCCAACAGCGACGAACGAGCAGAGACCCTTGAACGAGACCTCAACCATTATCTGTTAAACTGTACGGACTATGTGGCCGATACCGACCGCATGCTGTTCTATGTCGGCTTTGGCGGCGATGGTTTCAAGAAGGTCTATCACTGCCCCCTGCGGCGCCAGCCGATCTCCGAGAGCGTCGATGCAGAAGATTTGATCATTTCAAACGGGGCAACCGATATTAAGAACTGCGGCCGATTGACGCACCGCATGAAGATGCGGAAGTCCGATGTTCGGCGTATGCAGATTTTGGAAGCGTACCTCGATGTTGATCTGACGCCTCCGCAGCAGAAAAATGAGACGGCTGTTGATCGACAAAAAAATGCTGTTGCCGGGTACAACCCCAGCACTCAGAATCCGGAAGATAGGGACCATGAAATTTTGGAAATTTACTGCGAACTTATTCTCGATGAGTTCGCCCCAGATCGCTTTAAAAACAAAGGGTTACCGCTCCCGTATCGTGTCACGATAGAGAGAGAAAGCCGTAAAATTTTAAGCGTCAATCGGAATTGGTCCAAGAGTGACAAGGAGTGTCGCGCCAAGGAGTATTTTGTTCAATTTCCTATGGTTCGTGGGTTGGGTTTTTATGGGCTCGGCTACATTCATCTCCTTGGCAATACCACCATCGCCCTGACAGCCGCATGGCGGCTTCAGCTTGATAACGGCATGTTTTCGAATTTTCCCGGTTTTCTTTATTCAAAGGGGATAGGCAGACAACTCACAAACCAATTCCGCGTTCCACCGGGCGGGGGTGTTGGTTTGGAAATTGGCGCTCAGGCATCCATCAAGGATGCCGTGATGCCTTTGCCCTATAAAGAGACCGGGCCGTCATTCGCCAACTTCACGACCCATGTCGAAGAGGTTGGTCGTCGAATGGCGCAGACGGCAAATATAAACGTGGGCGAGGGAAAACAAGATGCCCCCGTTGGAACCACGCTGGCTTTAATTGAGCAGGCCACCAAGGTCATGGACTCGGCGCACAAGCGCCTTCATGCTGCTCAGGATAAGGAATTCAAGCTGCTGGTCGAGCGCTTGCGGGAAGACCCTGACGCATTCTTCCGGTGCTGCAAGACCGAAAAGAAGTGGGAGAAGAAGCAGTTCCTTGAGGCGCTGGACGACTATCATATCGTGCCGGTTGCCGATCCAAACAACCCGACCAGTCTGCATCGGCTGGCTAAGGCCATGGCGATTGCCCAGATGGCCAAGGAAGACCCCAATCTCTTTGATCCCGTGGCTGTGGCCTTGCGGGTCATGCAGACTGCCGACATCGATCCCACCGGCTTGCTGCGGCCGGTTCCCAAGACACCTGCACCTGATCCGCGCATGGAGGCTATTAAGCAAAAGGCGGATTCGGTCTCGCAGCAGAACCAAATCCAACTCATGGAAGCCCAGATCAAGGCTCAGACCGAGGCGGCTTCCATACAGGACAATGCTGCGGAACGGGCCAGCCGTGAGAAGATCGAGCAGTCCAAAATCCAGCTTGAACTATTGAAGATCAAGCAGGACGAGATCATTCATACTCAACAGATGAAGAATGATACGATTCAGGCTCATCATAAGATGGCCTTGGATCAGGCTGGTCAGCAGCAGAAGATGCAGATGGATGCCATCTCCAAGGCGCATGAAGTCCATGCCCAGCATCAGCAGAACCAAGCCAACCTGTATGCAGAGGCTGCCAAGCAGCATGGCGAAATCCAGATGCAGCATAAACAGAACCAAGCCCAGCTTCAGATGGATCATCAGAAGCATGTGGCTGAGCTGGCCAAGGGGGCTCAACAGCATACCCAGCAGATGCAGCATGACCGGGAACGGCATGCCGTAGAGCTGGAAATGGCCAAGAAAATGTCCAAGGTGACTAAACCGGCTGAATCTGGTAAAACCAAGAAGAAGCCAAAGAAGGAAGGTTCGTAATGAAGTCCACTCATATTCATCACGGGGATGCCCGGAAGACGGGGCACGATAAGATGCAGCGTATTGTGGGCCATACGGAACACTACCAGCATCCATCGGATAAGGCGGCCGATATGTCTGGGGTTGATAAGGCATATTATGAAAATGAACATCTGGATTCACTGACCCTTCCGGTTGAGGAAAGTGTTGGTCCTATGGTTCCGCGAAAGGTAAAAGACTAATGGCCCATCCTTATGCACAGCACAAAGGCAAGCATCCTCACCACTCTCACCGGGTAAAGAAACTATTTGGCCATATGGCCGATGGTGGCAAGGTTACTGAGAAGGACAAGGGCCTTGTCAAGGAGATCATCGATGTGCATCGCAAGGAACACAAGATGATCCATGCCGACCAGAAGGCATGCGGTGGTAAGGCGATGCCCCGGATGGACAAGTACGCTCGTGGCGGCAAAGTCAAGAGCAAGGGCCATCACACCAAGATTAACATCATTGTAGCCCCCAAGGGTGGGGATCATGCTGGTAGTCCTCCGATGATGCCGCCTCCGGGCGGTCCCCCTCCGGGAGCAGGGGCTCCGCCTCCGATGTCTCCCAAGGCACCGATGGCGCCGCCGCCCAACCCTATGGCTGGAGGTATGCCGGGGATGGGTGGCCCTCCGGGCATGAAACATGGCGGTAAGGTCCGCCCCCGGAGTGGCATTTCTTCGCCCAAGAACCTGAAGGAATGGGCCAACTATGCCAGTTCCAATACCCGTTACGCTGAGGGGGGTAAGGTAACAAAATATACGGCGGGAGCTGGAACCGGCGAGGGACGGAAGCAGAAGATTGCTCATTACGGCAAGAGGGCGCGTGGTAATTAGAACGCGCTTTCATGCCCTGCTCGAACAGGAAATTAATATAAAGATCGAGCAGATAAAGGACGAGATGGCCAACGGAATTGGGGATAACCTCAAGTATTGGTATTCCGTTGGCATGATTGCTGGGTTAAGAGGGGCTCTCACATTTTGTGATGATATAGAGAGAGACCTCGGGAATGACCCACGTCCAACTGAACCGGAAGGCGATTGAAGAAGTCGCCTCGATCCCTGATCTGAAAGAACGCACGCAGGCCATTATCGATAAGGTCGGCGATATCTCTGGTATTGAGGTCATGTATAACATGGTCCTCATGGCCACCTATGTTAACCCCAATAAAACCAAGGGCGGCCTGATCCTGACCCAGAACACGGTCGAGGAGGACGTTTGGCAGGGCAAGGTTGGTTTGGTCTTGAAAATGGGCCGAGATGCGTTTAAAGATAGCGAAGAGGTATACTTTAACGGCCAGAAGGCCAATATTGGTGAGTGGGTGGTTTTCAAGATCGGTGATGCTTGGCAAGTAGCCGTCAATGGCTGGCCGTGCCGTCTGGTCCGGGATTCATCCATCAAGATGAAGTTGAGCGATCCGCGAACTGTTGTTTAAGGGGGTTTGAATGCCGAGGTTACGTCCATTGCCGCAAAAGGCTGCTAAGCAGGTTCCGGAAGAGGAAACCCTGATTGAGGGAGCCGATCCTAAGCCAGAATTGCAAGAAGAAGTTGTTGATCCTACGGAAGCTCTTAAGACCCAGATTGAGGCGCTAAAGAAGTCCAATCAGGAATACCTAGAGAAGATTGAACAGGAACGGCAAGGCCGGGCTGAAGCCCTTAAGCGGATTCAGGAGCGGGAAGCTGAATTTGGTAAGCTTCAAGAACAAACCGTAAACAGCCAACAGGATGCAATCAATGCGGCTCTATCTGCGGCCCAGTCCGATGCGGAGAGTGCCCAACGTGATATTGAAGCTGCATTTCAACTTGGAGACGCAAAAGCTTCAACGGAAGCGTACCGGAAGCTTGCGCGGGCTGAATCCCGCATTCTGGCCCTCGAAAACGGGAAGGAGGCCCTAGAGAGGGAAATCAAGGAGCGGTCCAAGCCTGTTGAGGTCAAGCCAGAAGCCTCCGATCCCCTTGATAACGTTAACATTCCTCCTTTGGCCAAGCGCTGGTTGCGCCAGCATCCAGAATATCTAAATGATGCCCGGAAGAACTCGAAACTCCAAGCCCTGCATTGGGATGTAGTTGACGAGGGCTATCAGCCCTATTCGGCTGAATACTTCGAGGTTATGGAACAAAAACTTGGCATGAGGCAGGCTCCTGTGGTTCACAAGGAAGAGGAAGACGACGTGGATGATGCTTCGGGCACTCCGCGCAAGGCTCTTGTATCTGCTCCTCCCTCTCGGGAAGCCCCGTCTCTTGGGACTGGACCGCGTGGTGGGAAGGTTACGCTTACCCGGGCGGAAAAGGATGCTGCTCGGATTTCCGGAGTGACCGAGGAAGAGTATGCCAAGCAGAAGCTCAGGCTTCAGCAGGCTAAAGCAGATGGTTATTATACTGGAGGGCAATAAGTGCCTGAAGTTATTAATAGAAAGCAGGCTTCAAATCTTGGGCTAAAGAAATACTTTACGGGGAAGATGTGCCCTCATGGGCACATTTCGGAACGATATGTTTCGGGAGGTAATTGCATTGCTTGCCTAGATGAATTTGTTGTTCTTAATCCAGAGAAGGTAAGGGCAAGTAAAAAGAAATGGAATGTCTTAAATCCAGAGAAAAAGGCTGCGCTAAATCTTAAATGGTGTCGGGCTAATCCCGAGAAGGTGGCAGCTAAAAACAAAAAGGCATATGCCTCGAATCCAGAAAAGTATAGAAAGAAAATCGCGCTCTGGAGAGCCAATAATCCAGATAAAGTCAAAGAACAGAATAAAAGGAAGTGGCTCAATAATCGGGAGGGTTGTTTAATAAATAAAAGAACCCGACGAGCCCGCAAACGGAACAATGGGGGCTCTCACACGGCCCAAGATATTATGGAACTTTTCATTCAGCAGAATGAAAGATGTGCTTATTGTAAGGCTCAATTGACGATACAGAACAAGCATGTAGATCATATTATGCCGCTTGCCTTGGGCGGATCAAATGACCGAAGCAATCTGCAAATTTTGTGTGCGCCCTGCAACCAGTCCAAAAGCTCGAAGCATCCTATTGATTATTGTCGATCTATAGGCATTGATGTAACCATGGAGGTATCTAAATGAGCGATTTCAAGAAGGGCCCGGGCCGTCCTCGAACTAATCCGGGGGTAGATAGGGAGCCTCAGCGACCTGACCTTAAGTATACAATGAAGGGGCGCCCCCAAGGTTGGGATGATATAGTCCCTGAAGATTTCGATGAAAATCCAAATAAGCAAGGTATCCCGGCTCATATGATGCCTGAGGGATTTGACTTCCGTTGGGTTACGGATCATGTGCTAGGGCAGCCTTTCGCGGCTCATCGTTCTGGTGCTGAGAAGGCTGGATGGGTCCCAGTCGACCCCTCTGACTTCGACGGAAGGTTCGACGGTATGTGGACACCTAAGGGCTCCAAGGGTGAGATCAGGGTTGAGGGCCAGTGCTTGATGGCAAGGCCTCTTCACCTGTCCAAGCAGGCCAAGATGAGGGATCGTCGAGCGGCTCTGGAGCAGGTTGCCATTAAAGAACAAGCACTTACGGGCGGCGACCTTAACACTAGTCTTGACAGCCGTCACGAAAGTGCTTTAAAAAGCAACCGCATTAACAAGTCGGTAGAACGTATACAGATACCAGAGGATTAGTATGTATCTAAGAATTGATGATATGCTTGAGATAAAGCAGACTAAAACACTACCGCCCGGTCGAATGTTGTTTTTGGGTATCCGGGATCAGAGCCATCTAATAGAATGTTTAGCGCAGAACGCTATAGATGCTCGATTAGATTTTAGCTTGATTAAGCGGCAATTTGATCGTTTGAAATCTTGGCTCTGGCCATTTGGATAACCATTTGACAGACCTATAGTTCGTCGTGTACAAGGGTCTGTAGGATTTTACCCCGGTCATGGATCGGGCTTCTTCTAAGCCTCCACGCGCTGTGGTTGGCCTCACCCGGTAAGCTTGTGACGCTCACAAGGATACCGATGGAGCTAATCATATGTTCGTGGAGGCTTAATTTATGGCCAATACGTTTGCCCCCTTCGGCTTCCGGTCCTTTGGTGACCTAGAAGGCGCCTCGCCTACGATGGGTCTGACGCGCTTCTATCTCGCCTCCAGTGATACGAATACGTATTTTACTGGGGACGTGGTAGCACAAAGCACCAGCATTGTGGGTTATATCTCACTTCCTTCGTCTGGTACTGTTCCAAACCAACCCATTCTCGGCATCTTTGCAGGCTGTGAGTACTACAGCCCCAGTGTTGGGCGTGTTGTTTGGTCTTCTTATTTCCCTGCCAGTGTTGGCTCCAGCTCTCCGTGCAATGCTTATGTCATCACGGACCCCAACCAAACCTTTTTGGTTCAGGGAACGACGACTGCGGTTCTTGGCACCTCTACTATCGGGATGCTGATTGGATTCGCCTCGTCCCTTCAGTCTGGGGGTAATACCACTACGGGTATTTCCGCCGTTGCTCTGAACTCCACGACCGTAAACAGCAGCACGACTGGGCTGCCGTTCCGGATCGTTGACACCTCTTCAAACTATCTGCCTCCGGGCGTCAACGGAACCGATGGTACTTCTGCTGGTGCCATCATGGTTGTTTCTTTTAACAACCAATATCGTCGCACCTTGACTACGGCGTCTTCGTAACATGACAGCGACGCTCACTATAGATAGCGGAACACTGGTGGTGGAGGACCTCCCTCCGCCGTGGTCGGCTATCCAATCTGTTGCAGCGGGTTCTAGTGGTAGCCCGGGTATCATTACTCGGGATTCTCCTTGGACTATTGTAATGGTTACCGGAACCGATCCAAGAGTCCAGCTTGGTGCTGGATTCCAACTAAACGACAGGGTCGATGTTTTCTGTTCTGTCGCTGGAGCCAATAACGCTACGCAAGTATCGACCGCTACTGACGCGATCATACAAGGAACTGGATACATTTATGCTGTGATGAATCCAGTAGCGTTAAGGAAAGTATCTTCATTTGAATGGTCGATACAGCCATGATATCGCAAGGAGCTAGATAATGCCCGTCGCATTAAGTCAAATCCGCGATCTTTTGCTTCCGGGCCTCTGGGGCATCAGCGGCAAGTACGCGATGATCGAACGGCAGTGGCCGAAGATTTTCCGTCAGACCAACTCCGAAATGGCGTTGGAACGTCGGGCTGCCATGCGCTACCTTGGGGTCGCGCAGCTCAAGCAGGAAGGTGCTCCTACTTCGTTCGATAACTCTGCTGGTCAGCGTTATGTCTACAATGCCGAGCACTTTGAAATCGGACTTGGGTATGCGATTACCCGCAAAGCTATCGACGATAACTTGTACAAGGCAGAGTTTGGCCCGTCGAATGATGGCCTCATGGAATCCTTCAAGGAGACCGAGGAAATCTATGCGGCGAACGTCCTCAATTCGGCAACCACGTTTAACGCGGCTGTCGGTGGCGACCAAGTAGCCCTGATCTCTTCGGCTGGCCACCCGATTGATCCACCGTTTGCATCGATTCCAAACCAGCCCAATCCTGATGTGGACCTGAATGAGACTTCTCTTCTGAACGCTCTCATCACGATCCGCACCACTTGGAGGGATAACGCGGGTCTGAAAATTCATGCTCGCGGTCGCAAGGTCATTGCACCCCCGAACTTGGAGCCGATCTGTCTGCGCTTGTTCCGGTCTGAGCTGCGGCCCGGTACTGCGGACAACGACGTGAATGCCATTCTCGGCATGAACGATTCGCTCAAAGAAGGGTACATGATCTTCGACTATCTTACCTCTTCCTTTGCGTGGTTTGTTCTGACCAATCACGACGGCCTGATCTTCTTCAATCGCAAGCCGTTCGAGATGGATATGTCGGTGGAATTCACCACGGATAACCTTCTGGTAAAGGGATACCAGCGCTACGTTCCGACCTACTACGACTGGCGTGCCATCTGGGGCACTTTCCCGACTACGTAAGGAGATCGCTAGATGGTTGTTACCGCAATCTCCGGACCCCATGTGGTCTATGGTATTACCACTGGTTCGACTGGTAATATCTCTCAATATAATGAAGAAAGGGGCCCAAGTGTTTTTGACTTGGGCCAATCGGCGCAGGACCCACGTAATCAATATTTTGGTTATGATCCCGGTTCCGCTGTTGGGACACAAGTTAAGTGCTTTTGGGATCAGCAGGGAATTGTAGATTACATTCCTTTCGCTATGTCCAGCGCATTGGTCGTTTCCAGCGCGGCCACTCCTGTCGCCGGTACTGCATTAACCCTGACCCCCATTTCTTCTCTTGGGGCCTTTAACACGACAATTATTGCCCCTGAGACGGGGCGGGCGACATCTGTTATTGCAATTGATAGCACGGCGGCCACTCTTAACTTTGGTCAAGCTGGGACGATTGCGACATGGAACCCGGCAGCCGGTACTGGCCGGGCTGTTGCTATTATTACCTCGTGTGCCGCGACTGAGGGCTATTACGTCCGAGGCCGTGATATGTATGGCTTCAAGATGACAGAGCTGATCTCGGGGTCTACGACTTCGAGCGGGTCGGGACAGGGCAGGAAGGCATTCAAGTATATCGTCTCTATTACTCCATCTTCGTCTAGCACCTTTACTTCAACGGGTGTTTCGGTTGGGATGGCAGATATCTTTGGATTGCCTTTGTATGCGCCATATATGGCGGGTATCTCGGTTTGGGCATCTACGACGCCGAATGCGGCAGGCACTATAACTATCAGTTCCGCTAATTCTCTCATCGCATCTACAGCGGTGACAGCTACAGCGACAACTGCCGATGTTCGTGGTACCATTGGCGGTGCTGGTCTTACGGCTCCTATCGCAACAAATGGTACATCTGCTAATGGGGCGGGTGGATTTAACCCAACCAGCACCGGGGCAAGATATACCATGTATCAGCAGATCACGCCGAACATGGCGGCACAGATTTCGGGTGTGGCTAACTCCAGCGCATGGTTTGGTGTCACCCAGTTCAGTGACTTCTAAGGAGGGCTAAATGGCTCATCGACATAAAGTACAGAAGCATGCGAAGGGTGGCGGCGTAACCCCCAAGCAGGAAGGCAAGCGAGAAATGTATACCGGCAAGGGCTCCCATGTGGAGCACGAAGCCGAAGAGAAAAAACACGGCGGTAAGGTGCATGGCCATAAGGGCAAGCATCGCCTTGACAAGAAGGCCCGTGGTGGCTCTGTAGCCGCCAAGAAGGCTGGTTCTGGCAAGGACATGACGACCTCGCCTTGGTCGGCAGCTCATACCGGCAATGGCGGTAATCCTGCTGAGAACCCCCATCCGCATCACTTGACCCACAAAGGTATGCACGGCGCAAAGGGGTAACTGGCCCTGACGGTTATTCGTCCGGCGGCGGGGTCGGTCATTGGATGCAGCATGCCGTGAAGCACAAGGGAGCCTTGCGGCAAGCAGCTCATCGAGCTGGTATGTCTACATCCGAGTTTGCCCATAAGCATAAAGATTCGCCGGGCACCTTAGGGCGCCGGGCTCGGCTTGCCCTTACGTTTGCCAAATTTAGGCCGAAGTAATGCCCACACTTGCTTATCGAAATACTTTAACTGGCCTTTCCACAACTAGCGGGTATCCAATATGGTTCCCGGATACTGGCGTTCGCCCCTTTGCTATTGGCATTGGATGTGTAGTTAATTCGACAAACGTTACCTATAATATTGAACATACATTCGATTATACTGGATCGAGCACATTTATTTCGACAGCGGCAACGTGGTTTACCAACAGTGGTATTACCGCTCAGACCTCTAATGCCAATGGGAATTACGCTTTCCCTGTATCATCGATTAGATTGAATGTGACTGCCGGATCATCGACTGGTACAGTTGCGGTGACCTTTATACAGGCGAGCTAATATGGGAACTGTTAGTTATCCGCCAACAGTCTCGTTGGGTGTTCAGACAAATACAATCCTTTTTACTGTCTCGGGGACTTACGTACCATCGCCGGGCGCGGTAACAGTGCGTGCTATTGGTAGTGGCGGCGGGGGTGGAGGCGGAGGTGGTGGTCAACAGGCGAGTGGGACTGCAATATCTGGGGGTGGCGGTGGAGGAGGCGCTGGATATTTTGATCGCACTTACCGCACGGCCGATCTTGGCGGCTCAGTTGTTATAACTATTGGAGCTGTTGGAAGCGGAAGTTCCGGAGCATCTGGTGCTGGTAGCGCGGGCAATAATGGTGGACAGGGTGGTCAAACTGCCTTTGGTAGTTTTATTATTGCTGGTGGCGGTGGTGGTGGTGCTGGTGGTCAGCTGAATGCGGCATCTGGCGGCGGTGGTGGTGGTAGTGTAGGTAATGGTGCCATTACTCTTACCGGAGGAACAGCAACCTCTTCAGTTGGAGGGACTGCTGGGGGGTTAATCGGTGTAGCAGGCGGTGCTGGTACTGGTGGTGGCGCTGCTACCGGGTATGGTGCTGGTACAGGAGGTGGTGGGTCTTCAAATACTGGCGCCTCAGGTGCTGGTGGCAATGCTCTATTAGGTGGCGCTGGCGGAGCAGCTGGTGGCGGCGTTTCATCCACGCCGGGCTCCAACGTTGGCGGAACTGGTGGTATTTGCGTTAATTCTGGTAGTTCGACTCAAGGTTCTGGCGGCACTGGCACCAGTATAAATGGCGGCAATGGTGGATCGGTCAACGTACCCTATCTTAGCGGCAATGGTGGCGGTGGCGGGTTTGGTAGCTCTAGCGGCAATGGTGGCAATGGCGGTCTTGGAATCAATGGCGGCGGTGGTGGTGGAGGAGGTTCGTGCCTTAATGGATCGGCGCCCGGTGCAGGAGGTAATGGCGGCAACGCCTTTATTCTAATTATTGAGTCATTCTAATGCCATCAATTACTCCCGTCAGTACTTCGTTAATATATACTGTGCTTGATTCTGGCGGCAGTATAGTCAATTTCGTTGTTTGGGATGGTTCGTCATCATGGTCGGTCACGACGGCTTATGGAGCCGGATTTACAGTAAGAAAGTGGCAAGCGACTGATCAGCTTGTAACAGTATTTGTTTCTTCATAACAAATGGCTATTTCCTATAGCCTAGCTTGTATCAACGCCCGGTTAACGGCAGTCGTCAACCAGATTGACGCATCTGGCAATGGCTTTTTAATTCTCCTTGCGAATTCCACACCTATTTCGACGATTAGTCTAGCCAATCCTTGCGGAGTGGTATCTGGTGGGGTATTGACTTTCACGGGAACGTTACTGGACCCATCTGCGGCGGCGACTGGCCTCGTTACTGGTGGCAAGATTACCGATGCAAGTGGGAACTTAATTCTCTCAGGTTTGACGGCCGGGGTTCCGGGCGGAAGCCAAGACATCATTATCTCTAACGGATTAAACAGCACGCTCATTACCGCCGGACAAACAGTTCAGGTTTTAGCTGCACAGATTACGGGTTCGTAATGCCGAAACTCACGCCGACATTTAACGACAAAGCCAAAGAGATGCATATCCTTCCTGAACATGAGCCGTTGGGCGAATCGATTTGGCAGGTACCTGATGTTCCCGGTGAAAAAATAGTTAATCCTGCTACTATGGGTTCAGAGCCTCATCTAAAGGTCGCCCTGATTGGCACGGCGCCATCGTCTCGGATGTTGGCTCCGTTTAATGATCCATCGTGGCAGATTTGGGGCTGTTCTCCGGGCAATATGGGGCAGCTTCCTCGGGTTGATATGTGGTTTGAAATCCATGGCAATCTGCTTTGGCCAGAGAACAAACACTATGGGGAGCCCTACCTTAGCTGGTTGAATCAGCAGACTTTTCCGATCTACATGCAGAACAACTCGTGGGTGCCGAGGGCTATGGCTCTCCCGGTTAAGGAGCTTGTAGACGAGTTTGGTCCTTACTTCTTCACATCGTCCTTTGCTTGGATGATGGCCTTGGCGATGCATAAGGGAGCCAAGGAGATTGGTCTGTTTGGGATCGATATGGCTTCGCGGGATGAATATATCCTTCAACGGCCGGGGGCCTATTATTTCTTTATGGAGGCCAAGCGGCGTGGTGTAAAGATGACGGCGCCGCATGAATCTGATATCATGCAGCCACCGGGGCTATATGGTTTCTCAGAAGTCACTCAGTATGGCCGCAAGGTCTTGGCCCGAAAGGTGGAATTGGATCAGCGGGTGGCCCAGTTGAAGCAGCAGCGGGATTCGGCGGCCACTCAGCTTACATATCTTGAGGGCGCGCTGGAAGACCTCGATTACTTCCACTCCATCTTTGGTGGGGTGCAGGATAACAGTTTGACGGGGGGTTAAGTGGCAAACTTTAGCATTATGAATTCTACCGCCATTGGTGGTGGTAACGTTCAGGCTAACATTACGACGACTTATAAAACCCAAATCCTGATTGGGAACTCGACCACTTCGACCACCAATCTGGGCAGCGGTGCTCTGCGGCGAGGTAAGATTTACGATATCCTTATTGGGACCAATGGTACTCCAGCCGATAATTCTATGGAGTTTGATATTACCCGAGTTACCATGGGGACCAGCTCTGTTCTTGCAGGCGGCATCTCTAGTCTCTCCAGCACCTTTGGCCTCGATCTTGCTGACAACAATGGTTTCGTCGCCATGGTCGGGACTAATAGCAGCATTGAAACTGCATTTACGGCGACTACTGAAGCTTGGTATGTCGGCATTAACCAGCGCGCTTCTTATCGCTGGGTAGCTGCTCCCGGTTCCGAACTTGTATACCCAGCAAACTCCTCGGCCACCGGCAACAACGGCTTTGCGCTTAGAGCGAGGTCAGCTGGTTATACTAGTACTGTAACCGCTAATATCTTCTTCCAAGAGCAGTAATGTGTTTCGTCCCGGAGGTTATGCTGTAAGCTTCAGTCCGGATGGTGTCCAGCAGGAAATGGATACCATGACGTGCTCTCATTGTAATACCGTTGTTCATATCAAACCTCGATGCCACCCGGATGAATTGGGCGGCATGTGTCGCCTCTGCATGAAAATGATTTGTCCGGCTTGCGTTGATAAGCCATGTGAACCCTTTGAAAAGAAAATGGAAAAGATGGAAGCCCGAGATCGGGCGCTTCGATCTTATGGGATGTAGGTATGCCCGGCGGTTATTTCAACCAAGCGCGAATGACGATTGCGTCATCTGGGGGGACGGCAAGCCCGATTGCCCTGAGTGGGGCCGTGACGCCCTTTAATACCTTCGCTAATGCCGGGGTGAATGACCAGACCATTCTGCCCTATAGTATCGTTGATACCAATGTTAATGTGGTTGAGAAGGGCTGGGGCCTTTATTCGGCCACGGGGTCTTCCTTGAGTGGTCCCTCGTTAACGAGAAATCCTTTCGGAAGCTTGGTGTCCATCTCGACCGGAGCGCAGGTCTTTATCGATCCTTCTGTGGCTGATCTGATCCAGCTTTCACTTATGGCTCATGCTAATCTGGGTGGCATCTAATGGTTCAAAACGTCAACCCCACCTTCGTCAAGACCCCGAATTGGGGCGCGACCCAGATCACGACTACGACTGGTTCCAGTGTTGCTGTCACGGTTTATACGGGTGGCGCCAACGGATCGAAGATCACATCTTTGATGGCCATTTCGGTGGGTACGACGAATACATTTGACGTGCAATGGGGGGTGTCTTCGGGGGGTACTTTATACATCTATGGCACGGTCGCGGTTACGGCAAATGCGGGTTCGACAGACTCGATTGCTCCTATTAATTTGATGTCCAATGCCAATGTGCCATTGCCGGTCGATAGCGATGGGAACCCATTTTTCTTTTTGCCATCAAGCGCTTATACCGTTCAAGCAAAGTCTCCAGCAACCTCGTCTCAGTGGGCTGCCGGAGCTGTCATCAACTTAGTAGCCCCAAGCGTGGGGGATTTCTAATGTTCCTATCCCCCGGCGGCCGGGCAGCACCACGCAAAAACCGCTCTATGGTTTTGCTGAATACATTGATTGCAAATAATTCTGCAACTCTATTTGACTTAAATAGTTTCTCTAAGGGATTTTTTCAATACGAGATTGTGTTCAATAATATTTTGGCGGGAACCGCCGGTGGTCAAACCTTAGAGATACAGGTCCATAGCGGTAACGCATTTCAAACATCATCATATCTTGGTAGTGTTCTTACCATTGGCAATGGAACAAGTGGCGTTACCAATGTTACTACTTATATTCCTGTGGGACAGACCGGATCGGTTCTTTCTGCTGGAGCAGGACTTTCTGGCTCAATCCGAGTTAGCAGCCCAGCAAATACATTGGCCCCTAAAAATTGGTACGGAGGAGTAGCCATGTCTTACGGTGGAACCGTATCGAATATGGGCTATTCGGGTGGGTTTTGGAATGGTGGCAATGGAGCCTTGGATGGATTCCAAATTCTCTTGGGAACTGGTAATATAGCCAGTGGTATCATTAAGATTTATGGAATAGCATAATGCCAGCTCCGATAGCAGATGCTCGTTTGTCGCTGACGACTAGCCCGATCATGTCTTCGGATTCGGTAGGGCAAAATACGCTATACTATACAGATGGCACAACGACCTTGACCAGTACGGGTCCATGGTCGGCTAATTCGCTGTATGATGCCTTCGTGGTTGGCTCTAGTATTCTTTATACCAATCCATGGACAACTCGAACCAATAATCTTCCTCCTACCAGCAGCGCCGGGACCTATGTCGGATCGATTCATACCGATAGCGGCGGAACATTAAATTGCCATTTCAGCTTGGGGGCTGCTCGCCGCTTTGACGTTTGGAATTATTATAACCAGCAAGATGTAGCCCTCTTGGTCGTGGACGGCACGGCCAATAGTTCGGAGTATTCGGCTCCTCAATCCGTATGGCAGACAATTACTCCCAACAGCTATGGGACCTTCCTTACGGGAATGCCTACACATGTGGCCACGAGGTCGCGTATGACCGTTTATGCGCTGGCTGGGCCAACGGCTGGGTCGGCTTGGGTTACGGGTGCGATTGGATGGGGATCACAGTTCGCAGGCTCTACGGTTCCTTACACATGGCCATCGATGACCAATCAGCCTCCGGGCTTTTGGTCGCAAGTTGGGGCAGATAATTTTTCTGGCGGAGCAATTGCTCCGTCTGCGCCGGGCGTTGCTGAATATGAAGTCAATGGCTTCATGGGCGCTCAAAGCGTTTATGCGGTGTGTAATATCAGCCAAGCAGGCCAGAATGCTGGCTGGGTTTTGATCTTCGGCAAGAACCCCCCAACTGAACGGTACATGACGATTAAATATAGGGGATAACCCGTGCTCGGCTTTGGCGCTATAGGCCAATTTGCGATTGGTCAAGGGCCAACAGCCAATGCCGAAACCATTCTGGCCGACAAATGGTTTGTGGCTTTTTCAGAGCCCGTCCGATTTAAACCGGGGTTAAAGGCCTCCCTCCAGCAAGTCAATGCCTTAAGCGATCCAATCCCAATCGTTTCCTTTGGATGGTTTGAAGAGCTTTCGAGGCCACAAAAACTCAATAAGAAAGGCATTCCTACCCCTGAACAAATGGTGCTGGCTTTTCAACCTGCACCATCCCCGTTTGTGGCAACAGGATGGTATAATTGGCTATCAGAGCCCGTCCGATTTAAACCGGGACTCAGGGCGGCGCTTCAACTTTTTGAAGTCCAGAACCCCGGATTTATCCCAAACCCATCTACTCTTATTGAAGGATGGTTCAATTGGTATTCGGAGCCAGTTCGATCCAAGCCGGGGCTAAAGGCCCATCTCCAGCAGGTCCTTGCTTATCACCCGAGGATTCTACCCAAGCCAAATGTTACGATTATTCTCAAGGCGACTGAGATAGATACAGATGCCGCCCTTTTTGCGGTAAATGTGATAAAGTCGAATCCTCCGGTTTCGGCCAAGGTATCCATAATCGAGATCGGAAATGGCAATAGTGCCACCTCGATTATAGGAAATTAATGGCCTTCCAGAGCGGTCCATTTAATCTCCAGCAGGGGAACTCGGCCCAGTTCGTGGTCGAATTCTTTGATTCGACTGGACTTTTAAGTATCCCGCCTTCTGCTACAATGGTGGTGGTCTATACCAATATATCTAATTTAACCCAGACGGATACTGTCACCATGACTTCGGTTGGCAGTTTCTTTACGGGGACTTGGTCTTCGACTTCGGCGGCTCTGGGGCTGGCGACTTGGACTGCGACGGCTCTGCCTAGCTCGGTACAAGCAGCACAGGGGCAATTCCGCATTATCCAGCGGAAGGGGGATTAAATGGTCTATACCACTACGGCGGTATATAGCGGTACATATAATTTTAATCCCAGCGCTGGCGATATCATTCTTACAGCGTTCCAGCGGATTCGTATACGGCCGACTGAAGTTCTCCAGCCCCATCTCCAGCAGGCCATCATCGAGCTTAACCTGCTCTTGGTTAAGCTATCTAACCTGCAACCCAACCTGTGGGATGTTGATCTCCAGACTGTGCCGTTGACGCAGGGTACGGCAACCTATTCGGTTCCCGCCGAAACGGTCATGATCACCAATGCGTTCATCCGGACCGGCTCTGGGACGGCTCAGGTGGATCGCCTCATCTTCCCAATCAGCAACACCGAATACGCTGCGCTGCCTAATAAGACGGTACAGGCGCCGCCTACCCAGTTTTGGTTTGATCGTTTGATCTCCCCGACCCTGACGCTCTATCCGACACCGGATGGCAATGGGCCTTATACCTTATACTATTACCGTGTAAGGCAGATTCAGGATGCTTATGCTGCCAGCGGCCAGAATATTGAGGTCCCATATTTATGGCTAGATGCGGCAGTAGCCGGGCTGGCTCATCGGTTGGCGAGGGTCTTTGCCCCTGACTTGGAGGACAAGCGCAGGATGGATGCTGAGGATGCGTGGCAAATAGCCGCACGTCAGAACACTGAAAACGTTCCTCTCTACATCGCTCCCGGCTTGATAAGTTATTACAGCTAATGCGCCCTCATGGACGATATAGGGTTGATCCTACCAATCCGCGAGCAAGGGCGGTATGTGATCGCTGTGGGTTTTGGTATCAATTACAAGACCTTAACTGGCAGTGGGAATGGACGGGACCGCGCCTTCAGAACTTGCGTATCTATGTCTGCGATCCCTGCTTAGATAAGCCACAGCCACAACTTCGCCTTATCATCTTGCCGCCTGATCCTATCCCGGTGCTCAATCCTCGTGTTGAGCAATCGGTTCTTGATAACAGTCCTTTGTCTGCCATTGGAGTTAGTCCCAATTTTTTCACTCCTTCATACGGCTCCCGACTTGGTTCGCTTACTGGTGGGGGTGGCATTAATGCTGCCTTTGATGGTGTTATTAACAAGCCATCGTGGGTGAGTGCGGCCGGACTTAGCAGCACCATTACATCCAGCTATGCCGCCTATGCTGGCATTAATTGGCAGGGAGAGCTTCAGCCAAATCTATCCTTGCCATCGAGCCTGCAATCCCCGGTTCTCACTCATAGCCTTAGCTCGGTATCCATTTATGCGCCGCTTGATCGCAGCTTTCTTAATCTCACTCCGACGACTTATGCTATCCAATACTCCCCTACCAACACCTCTCTTTTCGGAGCTTGGACGACAATTGCTTCAGGCACAACTGCCGGGGTGGCTGGAGAAAGTATCGGGGTCACAATCACATCGACGATGAATAATCCCTTGTCTCAATTCCACCGTGTTGCATTTTTGGGTAATGGAACCGATTATGTGGCGGTGGCCCAAATACAATTCTCTGTTAACGAACGTAGCTCAGTTGGCGATTATCAGAGGCTTAGTTAATGTCCATCAACTATACCACCTACGTACAGCAGATAGCCAACCTGATCGTTATCTCTACCGGAGATACGAATTTCAATACCATGCTGCCGGGCATGATCGATTATGCCGAACAGCGCATGTATCGCGAACTTGATCTGCAAAACACCCGCGTCTCCGATACCACCGTTATCCTATCATCTGGTTCCAACTTCGTTACACTGCCGACCGACCAATATATTTTGGTGGTCGAGCAGTTCAATGTTTTGACGCCCGCTGGCGCTTTGTCGTCCAATGGAACCCGTAATCCTTTAACACCAACCACCAAGGAATATATAGATTTCGCTTGGCCGACTTCAACGGCCACGGCCGTCCCGATTTATATGGCTCCATTAAACGATACCACCTTCAAGATCGGCCCGGCCCCGGATCAGGGATATACCCTTGAAGTGGTGGGAACTGTACGGCCTACCCCGTTGTCTGCGGCCAATTCCAGCACTTGGTTAACCCAGCATTTGCCGGATATGTTCATCGCGGCCTCGATGGTCTTTGCTGCCGGATACATGCGGAACTATGGCGCACAGGCGGATGATCCCCAGATGCCGGGATCGTGGGAGTCTCAATATAAGACACTCTTCGCTTCTGCTAATGCGGAAGAGCTGCGCAAGCGCTACCAGAGCCAAGGCTGGACGGCTCAAACACCTAATCCTATAGCCAGTCCGCCGAGGACCTAAGATGCCTTGGGGGGCCGTCCAACTTCAGCCGGGTGTTGATACGCAGAAGACCCTTTCTGCGAACCAAGCTGGCGTATCTCAATCCCAGCTCATTCGATATAAGGAAGGGTTGATCCAGACCTATGGTGGCTGGTCGGCTCTTTGTACAGTCAATTCAACTGTCCGTGATCTTCATCCGTGGCAAGGTATTGGCGTAAGCCATCCTCATCTCGGGATTGCTGCCACCCAATCTCTTTCGGTCTACCATTCTGATGACCAGTCCGTTCAGGTTATTACGCCACAGATCACGACAACCAATCCATCTCCCAATTTTTCGGTAACCGCAAGTAGCAACGTCATTACGGTTGTCGATGCCAATGCTAATGCCAGCGTATTCAATACGGTCTACTTCAACACGCCCGTTGCGGTTGGCAGCATTCTTTTAAACGGCGCCTATCCCATTATCTCCGTTCTTTCGACCGGCAGCTACACAATTAAAGCTGCGACCAATTCTTCGTTTAGCGTGGCATCCAGCGGCATCTTGCCGATCTTTGCGACCTCATCCGGTACAGCCACCATTACGGTAACATTGCCGTTTAATGGATATCAATCAATCCCGGGCCTATTCCAGCAATTCATTGCCCCGACGACGGTCGGCTCAAGCCTGCCTTTGATCGTCCAAGGCAAGTATCAAATTGCCTCCGTAATTGATTCCACCAATTTTACCATCAATGCGGTGACGCAGGCCAGCACAACTGCTACTGCCACTATGAACGGTGGTGATGCTCAGCTTGTCTATTATGTCACCCTTGGCCCCGGCCAGACAGGTACGGGCTTTGGGGCAGGCGGCTTTGGTTCGGGTGGCTTCGGAACGGGCACGGCCTCGGCAGGCGTGCCGGGAACGCCCATTACGACCACCGATTGGACCCAAGACAACTGGGGCGAAATCCTTTTGGCTTGCCCAGAAGACGGTCCCATCTATGCGTGGGCCACAGACTTTGGCTACCAAAATGCTCAGGTCATCAACCAAGCCCCCTTCTTTAATGGCGGCATGTTTGTGGCAATGCCACAGCAAATTCTTGTTGCTTGGAGGTCCATTCAGGCCACCGGGGTCCAAGACCCCCTAATCGTTCGCTGGTCTAACCAAGGGGATTATACGAACTGGACCGTCAGTAATCAAACGACGGCAGGCTCTTTCCACATCCCAACGGGGTCACAGATTGTCGGCGGTATCCAAGGCCCCCAATTTGCCATGATATCGACAGATATCGATGTCTGGAATATGACCTATGTGGGCGGGACAGTTATCTTCAACTTTACAAGGATGGGGTCCGGTTGCGGTTGGATTAGTTCCCATGCTTGTGGCATTTTGGCAGGCAACCCCTTTTGGATGGCCAATAATAACTTCTTCACCTTGGGTGCCAGTGGCGTCACGCCACTTCCTTGTTCTGTCTGGGATCAGGTCTTTCAAAACCTTTCGACGGCCAATCAAAGCAAGGTAAGGGTTGCTGTCAATTCTGCCTTCAATGAGATTGCATGGGAATACCCCTCGGCGGCCTCGACCGGGGAGAATGATAGCTATGTTAAGGTCCATATCGAAGGCAATGAATATGAATGGGATTACGGTTCGATAATCCGGACTGCTTGGACCGATGTCTCCATCCTTGGCATGCCTCTAGGAGCGGATACCTCTGGGCAGATATGGCAACACGAAACCGGAACATCCATTACCGGGGCGGGTCTTCCATCCTTCCAGACCGGGTGGTGGTCTATTACCGAAGGGGAAGATATTCCATTTATCGACTTGATCATCCCAGATTTCATCTGGGGCATTCGATCAGGTTCCCCGAACGCGTCTATTAATATTACCTTTTATGGAGTAGATTATCCCGGCGATACACCGACAATCTATGGTCCCTATACCGTTACGCAAGCCACTGAATACATTAATGTTCGCATCCGAAAGCGTCTGATGTCTGCCTTTATCCAGAGCAATAACTCAAGCGAATTCTTTCGACTTGGCCGGATTCGTTTTCGGTTTGCAACCTCGGGGCGGCGGTAATGGCTATTGGTCTCGATGCTGTTTGGAACACGCTCCAGAACGGGGTGACCGCGATCAATAACTTGGCTTCTACAGTCAAGAGCGTGTTCCCGCAACTATCTGGTAATTCGACTTCCGCCCCCGCCTCAACAGGAGCAATAACCTTTACGTCGTCAGAGGCCCTTGGGTTTCAACTTGTAACGCTTTCCAGTGGGGTAACTGTAAAGTTTCCCTATTACCCTCAATAGGATAGGAAATGGTCTCGACCTTCACCCCGAATATTCAACTTGAGGAGCCAGCGCGTGGCGACGACGTGGGCACGTGGGATACCCCCGTTAACAACAACATGACCCTGATCGATCTGGTTTGCGGGGCGATCAATACCATTAGCTTGAATAACTCCAATGTCGTTCTGACTGCGGCCCAATACAAGAGCAAGCAGATCACCTTTAATTCAACGTTGACTGGCAGCGTCACCATTACTTTTCCGACTTCTTTTACGAAGTCTTATGAGATTCAAAATCTCTGCTCGGGAACGAGCGCCTTTACCATTACGCTTCAGACGACTGCTGGCGGTCAGGTTATTGGCGTCCCGCCGGGAGAGACAATCGATTGCTTCAATGATGGGACCAATATCAAATTCAAGAACTTAGGCCGCGTCGGGGCTTACTGGGATTATGCCGGATCGTCGGTCCCGAATTGGGTAGGGGCCTGTACTGTTGCCCCTTACCTCGATTGTAACGGCACGACCTTTAGTTCAGCCACATATCCAGCTCTTGCGACGATCCTTGGCAGCACTACGTTGCCAGATTTCCGGGGTAGGGCAGCCTATTATCTTAATGAGGGCACCACGCATCTTACCTCAGGTGGGGCAGGCATCGATGGAAATACCTTGTTTGCCACTGGCGGCAATAATGGAACCACTTTGGTGGCAGGTAATATCCCGACACTCAATTCGGCGGGAACCAACACAATCACTGTTAATATTTCTGGTGGTGTTTATAATTTTGCCGCTGTCAATAATAGCATCAACGGAACAGGTACAGCTACTTCTGGCGGCTCGAACTATGTTCCATTCTCTCCCGGTGTAACATGGAGTTCATTCAATTCTATGAGCGGCTCCAATGGTATCAATGTTTCTTATACCAATGGCAGCCCGACCCCTGTCCAGGCCACAACTCCGGGCATTGTCTCTGGCCTTCGATTAATTAGGGCTGCCTAATGCCAATCAAGGGCCAGTCTCCGAAACAAGTTGTTCACACGGAACTTCACAAGTTCAAACATAGAGAGCTTCATAGCGGCTCCAAGCATGGACCGTTGGTCAGGAACCGAAAACAAGCTATCGCAATCGCACTGAGCGAGGCCCGTAAGGTTAAGAAAAAGGCTGATGGTGGTGGCGATCTTGGCGACCAAGGTGAAGATGAAGTCGCCGCTCCAAAGGGAGATAAGCTTCCTGTAGCGGCCCCTGTCGATTGGTCCAAACTAAACCAGCCGATGGGGTCGATTACCCCGACAACACCGACGCCAACTGAACGCGTCGGTAATTATGCCCGCAATGCCATGGTTGATATGGGGGCCAATCCCCAAGTCGCAAGCCATCTGACCGAGGGCGTGGGCAATATATTGCAGGCAACTCCTCTTGGCATTCCGGCTTCTGTTGAAGATTTCATGGAGGCCAAGAACAAGGGGGACTACCTTGGTGCCTCGATTGCCGGTCTTGGGTTCCTGCCGGGCGTAGGGCCGGAAGCCAAGGCTGTTGCCAAAGGATTTACCAAGAAGGGTGCCGAGATTGCCCAAGATATTCATCATACCGTCTTGGATGCTTCGGCTTGGAACAGTGCAGCTCACCCCGATCCGGGCGATCTAGCCAAGGCATTGAAGTCCTATTATCCCAAAGATATAGCTGCATCTGCTTATTATCTGGGGTTGCCTGAAGGCGAGGTCAATAACCTCAAGAGCTATATGTCTCAAGGCGCTCAGGATGCCTTTGATAAGCATTATGGCAAGATGGGTGGAACCCAGAAGGCTAAGGCGCCTGAAGCCGCGCCTGCCCCGGCAGGTTCACAAGAACAGCCGGTTCCTCAAACTTCTACGGGTCTCAAGGACCTTCTAACCCCGGAGGCGTGGGAACAGGCCCTTGGGCACCCATATTCCAAATCGTCTGAGGGCGGCATTTCGGCCCGGCAGTTTCATGACGACAGCAAGATTTATGACGCCAATGAGGCATGGCCGGGATATGATACAACTCATGTGCATCTTTCGGATCAACCCCTCGATCTAAACCTTCCTCAAAAAGGAGCGGTTGGATATTGGACTGACCCCAAAGGCTATAAAGATATCAACGGTCATCTTCGTGGTGCTCATGATAGTGACAAAGCAGCCAATGCGATTACGCATCTTGATACGGCTATGGCAAACTCTCCGCTTCAGCAGGACATGTCTACATGGCGAGGACTTCATGGGCCTCACGCTGAAGAATTACAAAAGTTAAAGGAGGGCGATACATTCTGGAATGCTGGCTATACGGCAACCACAGTCGATCCGAGGCGGGCTACTCACTATGGCCTTAAGGATGATCCCGGCATTATCTTGAACTATCATATGCCCGCTGGTTCTCCATCGCTCTATACCAGCCATCCAAATGCCGGGGGCTGGAGCCAGAATGAGCGTGAATTATTGCTGCCCCATGGCCAGAATTTCAAGATTATTGGCACCGAGAAGATCAAGGCGCCGATCTGGGACTATTCGGGCAATGTGAAGGATGCCCAGCCACACGAATTTACAGTCTATCATGTTGCTCCTGTGGAAGAGGCCGAAGGGGCTCATCAGCTCGATGCTGTAAAGGGGGCGCCATTTGCCCCTCAACCAGCCAAGAAGTCCGGGCCTGAACAGGCGCTCGGGCCTGAGGGTTGGGGTGAAGATATTGCCCATAATGAATCTGCGGTCCCCCAGACCAATAACGACTTTCCGGCAGCGCTTCACCAAGCCCTCGCTAAGAAGGCAGAAAGCCAAGGTGGAACATGGAATGAAGTTTTGCCGGTTGATAATGTCAAAAATTGGGTCAAGAACTTCGATGTAAACAAGCCTGAGTTGGCATCGAAATTTCCGAATGGTACTGGGTCAAAAATCCAGACTATTCAGGCAATGGCATATCAGCCGCTTGGTGCGGTCACGCCTGAATATGGCCTTAAGGCCAATAAAATTAAGAAGTTGATTGATGATATCCCGACCAAGGATTTGACCTATTCTTTGTCAACAGTTAAGCTAAATAAGAATCACGTTGAGAATATCTTGAGCTATCTTTCTCCAGAGAAGCAGGAAGAACTCAAGGGACATCTGGCGGATGAACTGGGGTCGGTTGGTTATAAAGTCTCTCCAGAAACTTGGGCCAAATCACCGGCAGCCAAGGCCGAAGCTGTTATCAAACCTCACCTAAAACCGATTGAGGATTGGCCGAATTGGCGGCCGATGGAATATAAAACCCCTCAGGTTAACTTTGGTTTTAATGATCCAGAGAAGCTAAAGAAACTTGGCTTTAATCCCAATGTCCTTCATTGGAAGGGGGGCAATTTCCCCCAGTCCCATGTGCTTGATTATCCGCGAGAAATTCCGGATGTGGCCCAGAAGCCAGTGGAGCCTGCTCTCTTTACAGCCCATGACAAGGCGGTGGCCAGCGCCTATGGCCCAGCGAAGGCCCCTTATATTGCCAGAGCCCAGAAGGCATTTGAAGTTAATTGGGGCGATGTCGTCAAGGAATTTAATCCTGATGCACTCTATAATGATGGAACTGCCCATTATGACGGCGATGTTATGGATAAGATTGTTAAGATCGCCAAGAAACAAGGGGCCGATCTTGTTGCCATCCATAATATCCATGATGTCGGGGGGCAGGGAGCACATACTCAGTATGCGGTGATCAATCCCGCTGCTTTGCGGGCGCCTCATGCTGCCTTTCATCCTGAGAAGTTACATCTTCGCTATCCGCTGGCGGGCCTCGTCGGAGGTGGTATCCTTGGGTATAATACGATGTCGGAACAAGGTGATACGCACCAAATGAAGGATGGGGGTCCTGTGAAGAAGCGACACAAGCAGATTGACGAGGACCCACAGGACCACGAGTTTATCAACTTTGCCAAGGGTGGCATGATTGATAGTTCCATTCCCGGTCGCACCGACAAGATTCCGATGAGGCTTCGGCCGGGGTCTTATGTGCTTCCGGCTGATATCCCGAGTGCCTTGGGCGAGGGTAACAGCAAGGCTGGCGCCGAGATTTTGAAAAAGATGTTTACGCACTCGGCTTACGGCCTTCCCCCGCCGCATGTACACAGTCATGAATTTCATTATCCGCATAACCTCAATATGCATTTTTCACGCCATAAAGCACATGGCGGGAAGACAGATGATCATGTCCCCATCATCGCTGCGGGAGGGGAATATATTATCCATCCTGATGTGGTAAAAGCCGTTGGTGGGGGCGACCTATCGAAAGGCCACAAGGTATTAGATAAGTTCGTTATCCATACACGCAAGCAGCATATTAAAACCCTTAGAAAGCTAAAGCCACCTAAATGACCTCTGAATCGATTGTCCGCGTGGCCACACCAGACGAATATGAATCAGTCTGGAAGCTCATGCTTTTGTCGTATGAAGAGAATGCTGTATTCCCCCTTGATGAGCCAAAAGCGCGCTGGCATCTCAGGCGCGCTATCTGTCCCCACGAGATACTCTCTACGGATACGGGGCTCCGTGGAGTCGTAGGCGTCATAGGTGGCAAAGACAGACTTGAAGGTCTCTGCTTTCTTACGATTGGTTCGTTTTGGTATTCTAATGCTCTTCACCTTGAGGAGTTTATGGTCTTTGTTCATCCAGATCACCGCAAGTCAGAGCACGCCAAAGCATTTATAAATTGGATGAAGCAGCAAGTCGCCGAGACGGGCTTGCCGCTTATGACGGGGGTTTTTTCATTAAAGAGAACTGAGGCGAAATGTAGGCTATATCAACGCATGATGCCGAAATTGGGGGAATTTTTCTTTTATACCCCAGATATGGTATCATCGTCCGCCCTTGTGGCATCTAGTTCCTAGAACAAACAGTGAACGGGCATGGGGTCTAAGGGCTCACAAACAACTCAGACGCAGAATCAGAGCCAGTCTTACGCGGCCAATCCTGCTATTCAGCAGTATGCCACCCAAGCCTTGGGTCAGGCCGGGGCTGCGGCTGCCCAGCCATTCCAGATGCCTCAGGCGCCGGTTGCTGGATTTACGCCTCTTCAGCAACAGGCATTTAACCAATATCAGGCTCTCCAAGGTAGCGCACAGCCCTATTATAATCAAGCTCAGGGCCTTTATACACAAGCATCTCAGCCGCTCTCCCAGACCGATATCAACAATTACTATAACCCAATGGCTGCGAATGTTACCGCGCAGCTTCAGAATATCTATGGCCAACAGAATGCTCAAAACACAGCTAATCTTGTTCAGTCTGCTGGTGGTATTGGTGCTGATCGCATTGCTGTAGGACAGGGCAATCTAGCCAATCAACAGGATTTGGCCGCTGGCCAAACCTATGCCAATCTTTATCAGTCAGCTCTTCAGGCAGCCCAGCAACAGCAGCAGACTGAGATGGGCGCTGCCTCCGGATTAACCGGACTCGGCGGTCAAGTTCTTGGGTCAAATTTGCAAGGGACAGGCGCCCTGTTGCAAGCAGGCACCCAACAGCAGCAACAGAACCAAGCTGAGCTAAATGCTCCATATCAGCAGCAATTGGCTAGACTTGCTTATCCATTCCAGACAGCCCAGTATCTAGCTGGCGTGACTGGTGGCTTGGCTGGCGCCTTGGGTGGCACGACAACCGGCAGCGGAACACAAGTTACACAGGGGCCGCAACCCTCCCTGCTCAGCCAAATTCTTGGTGTTGGAGCGGCTGGTGCAGGCATCTATGGTTCGCTTGGTGGTTTCGGCGGCAGCGCTGCCTATGGTGGAGGCAATGCATTTAGTGGCGATGCCTATGGTGGTTCTTCGGCCAATCCTTTGCCGGGCCTAAGTGCATCTGATTACGGTGCTGGCTTTGCCGATGGCGGCGACGTTCCTGATCCAGCGGCGGGTGAATTGCATGGCAATTCCGTTGTTCCCACCATTCCGCTTGCTCAAGGAGCTGGCCATTCCGGTCCTCTGACTGGCGCCATGAACATGCAGTTCTCACAGCCTCAACAGCAGCAAGGCAATTCTGGGGATAGTACTGTCGGCGATATCGGAAAGATCGTTTCAGATGTTTTGCCCTTTATGTTGAAGAAGGGTGGCTCGGTTCCCGGTTATGATGATGGCGGCGGGACGGATGACGACAATATCATTCATCAACTTGGGACCACCGGATCGGCAACCACTCCTGCTGGAGCAGCCGCCGATCCTGTCTATGACCTATTATTAAATAACAGGTCTCCCGCCGCGTCTCCACCCGCCTTTGGGCAGCAATCGGCAGTACCTTTCCCGAATGCAACAGGTCAGATGCCATTGCCTCAGGTTACCCAACCTCCGCCGGGACCAGTCACACGGAAACCAGCCCCGGCGGCTGGTGCTACTGGTGAAAGGCAGGGAACAGCCAGTAGCGTGCCGGTTGGGGATACGCTGCCTTATCCTGATGCTTTAAATCGCGATTGGGGCCAGAATGCGGCACGTTCTCCGTGGATGGCGCTTGTTAACGCTGGCGCCACCATGGCTGCAACGCCGGGACCTCTTGGTGTTTCCATCGGCAAGGGCCTTTTGGCTGGAAGCAAGACATTAGGAGATGAGCGTACCGCATTGACTTCTGAGCAGAAATTGAACCAGAAGGCACAAGAGCTGGCTGAGACTGCTCAAGAGCATCTGCGCAAGTATAATCAGATGACGCCTTACGAGCGGGCATCGGTCGCTGCACGAAATCGTGAATTGGATCAATCGGAGACAGGAACGACGGGCAAGCCGGGCAAATTCACGGGTGCTGATTATGACCGTGCAGCCAAGTTTGTGCAGAGCATGAACCCCGGCCTGCCTCCTGAACAATTGCAGCCGCTTATTGAACAGGAAGTTTCTCGCCGTCGTCGGTATCTCGCGGGCGGCACATCAGCTCAAGGGGCCGTTAACTCGGCGCTGCCCGCTGGACCGGCGGTAGGTTCTACGAAGCAGTTCGATGATGGCAAGGGTGGTACCGTCACAGGTGTCTGGGATGGTACTCAATGGAAGCCGCAGCAATAATAAATGGCTGAACTCGCACCATGGCTGCAACCGACACAGACGGATTTCGCCCCAACCCCAGAGGCGGATAAACCCCCGCCTGCGCCGTGGTTAACGCAAGCACCGGCTACTACACCAGCAGCTCCTGCACCATCTAATCTAGCGCCTTGGCTTACTGGATCGGCACAGTCGCAATCCAGTGCCACCACGCCCGCGCAGCCCGCAGCCGCTGACCTTCCGATGCCGGGGCCGCTTGATGCATTGATGTCTGGTCTGCGCAGGTCTGTGTCTGAAGGTGGTCAATCCGTGCAGACAATACAAGGCCAACAACCATCAAACTTACCAATAGAAACAGGGCCGCAAGCAGCGCCGTTCGAGCTTCGCGATTTATATGAACCATCTCGTGGCCTTTCTAAGTTAGCGTATGGGGTAGGTGAGTCTTCTCCCACTCTAGCCGCTGGTATTGCAGGGGGTGCGGCTGGGTCGCTAATTGGTCCCGAGGGGACTTTAGCGGGGGGTGCGGGTGGTGCTGCGCTTGGCGCTGCTTTCCAAGCAATCGGTCCATCCTTCGCCGAGCAGTTGCGTCGAACCCCACATGATCCCGATGGTGCATGGACTCGGGCGATGGAAGACGCCACAGCATCAGGGGTCTTTTCAGGAGCTTCATGGGCTGCCTTTCCGCTTAAAGCATTCAGTGGACCTCTCAAGAATTTAGCCTTTCAAGCCTTTGGTATCCAGCCCGGTCTTTCTATGGCAGAGCAGGCTACCAAAAATGTGATCGGAGGCGATGATGTCACGAAAGGTCTTAAAGAAGCTTATACGAGTGGCGCTGTTACCACAGCGGTCCCCGCACTCGGGCATCTTGCGCTCCG
>Ga0335069_10001657_pt1 | contig 35631 bp, 30 predicted proteins | sample Lox_Sample_11_FD_206714 | JGI IMG/M metagenome (GOLD analysis project Ga0335069, IMG submission 206714) | Soil microbial communities from Loxahatchee National Wildlife Refuge, Florida, United States - Lox_Sample_1.1 | ecosystem: Environmental > Terrestrial > Soil > Wetlands | place: USA... | reverse complement strand
GTGCACGCCGAGGGCGGACACGTGTGCATGCAGATCCTGCACACCGGGCGCTACGCCTACCACCCGCTCGCGGTCGCGCCGAGCGCGCTGCGCGCGCCGATCTCGCGCTTCACGCCCTGGGAGCTGAGCGCGCGCGGCGTCCGGCGCCAGGTCGCCGCGTTCGCGCGCTGCGCGGCGCTCGCGCGCGAGGCCGGTTACGACGGCGTCGAGGTCATGGGATCCGAGGGCTACCTGATCAACCAGTTCATCGCCGCGCGCACCAACCGGCGCAGCGACGAGTGGGGCGGCAGCTACGCGAACCGGATCCGCTTCGCGCTCGCGGTCGTGCGCGCGGTGCGCGCCGCGCTCGGGCCCGACTCGATCCTGATCTACCGGCTGTCGATGCTCGATCTCGTCGAGGGCGGCAGCAGCTGGGACGAGGTCGTCGAGCTCGCGCAGGGCGTCGAGGCGGCGGGCGCCACGATCATCAACACCGGCATCGGCTGGCACGAGGCGCGCATCCCGACAATCGCGACGCTGGTGCCGCGCGCGGCGTTCGGCTGGGTCACCGAGCGGCTGCGCCCGCACGTCAAGGCGCCGCTCGTCGCCACCAACCGGATCAACGATCCCGCGGTCGCCGAGGGGCTGCTGGCGCGCGGCGGCGCGAGCCTCGTGTCGATGGCCCGGCCGCTGCTCGCCGATCCCGACTTCATGCTGAAGGCCGCGGCCGGCCGCGCCGACGAGATCAACACCTGCATCGCCTGCAACCAGGCGTGCCTCGACCACATCTTCGAGCGCCAGACGGCGACCTGCCTCGTGAACCCGCGCGCCGGACGCGAGACCGAGCTCGTGATCCGCCCGAGCGCGCAGCCGCGACGCATCGCGGTGGTCGGAGCGGGGCCCGCCGGCCTTTCCTGCGCGACGGTCGCCGCCGAGCGCGGCCACCACGTGACGCTGATCGAGCAGGGCCGCGAGATCGGCGGGCAGTTCAACCTCGCGAAGCGCATCCCGGGCAAGGAGGAGTTCGCCGAGACGCTGCGCTACTTCAGGCGCCGCATCGAGCTGACGGGCGTCGAGCTGCGCCTCGGGGCGACGGCGGACGCGCGACTCCTCGCAAGCGGCTTCGAGACGATCGTGCTCGCGACCGGGGTCACGCCGCGCCACCCGGCGATCCCCGGGCTCGACGACGCCCGCGTCGTCTCCTACGCCGAGGCCATCGGCGGCGCGCCCGTCGGGCGGCGCGTCGCGATCATCGGCGCCGGCGGCATCGGCTTCGACGTCGCGGAGTTCCTGACGCACGCGGCCGACGGCCCGCCGCTCGAGGCGTTCGCGCGCGAGTGGGGCATTGACCTCAGCTACGCGGGCCGCGGTGGCCTCGCGCCGCCGGCACCGGCGGCTCACACGCCGCGCGAGGTGTGGCTGCTGCAGCGAAAGGCGACGCGCGTCGGCGCCGGGCTCGCCAAGACGACCGGGTGGATCCACCGCGAGCAGCTCAGGCGCCGCGGCGTCCAGTTCGTGCCCGGCGTCGAGTACGAGCGGCTCGACGCCGCCGGCCTGCACGTTCGGGTCGGCGGCGAGCCGCGCGTGCTCGCCATCGACACGGTCGTCGTGTGCGCCGGCCAGGAGCCAGCGCGCGCACTGCTGGCGCCATTGACGGCGCTCGGCGCGACGCCGCACCTGATCGGCGGCGCCGACGTTGCCGCCGAGCTCGATGCCAAGCGCGCGATCGCGCAGGGCGCCGAGCTCGCCGCGGGGTTCTGAGGTGGGCCTGCTGACCCCGCAGATTCCGCTCTTCGACGGCCGCCGCGGGGAGTTCGGGGTGCGCCGCAGCGCCCGTGCGCGACGGCTGACCGTGCGGGTGTATCCGGGCGGGCGCGTCGAAATCACGGTGCCGCACGGCGTGCGGCCGGCAGCGGTCGCGGACTTCGTCGCTCGGCACCGGGCGTGGATCGACGCGCGCATCGCCGAGCTCAGGACCCACCCCGATCCGCTCTTCGAGCCGATGCCGGATCGCGTCGTGCTGCAGGCGCTCGGCGACGAGTGGCGGGTGCGCTACCTCGCGCGGCGGCGCGCGGGCCTCAAGGTGCGCGAGCCGCGCCTGCTCGAGGTGTACGGCGACCACGCCGACACCTCGGTGGCGCGCCGGCTCCTGCGCCGCTGGCTGACCGACGAGGCGCGCTCGGCGCTCGGGCCATGGCTCGCCGAGCTCGCCGACGAGGGCGGCTTTCGCTATCACCACCTGCAGCTTCGGCGCCAGCGCACGCGCTGGGGCAGCTGCTCGCGGCTCGGTACGATCAGCCTCAACGTCTGCCTGCTGTTCCAGCCGCCCGAGGTGGTGCGCTACCTGATGCTGCACGAGCTCTGCCACACGCGGCACATGAACCACTCGGCGCGCTTCTGGCGGCTGGTCGCGGCCCACGAGCCCGGCTACCGGGCGCTCGATCGCGAGCTGACCCGCGGCTGGCGCCACGTGCCGGGCTGGGTCTACGGAGAGGAGGAGCCATGAGTACACCGCAGGACCCCGGCGCGACGCAGGAGCCCGCGTCCTCGGCGGCCGTCGACGTCGCGAGCGAGTCGGTGTTCTGGGACGTGCCACAGTCGCAGACCTACGGCGGCTACCTCGACCTCGCGAAGCTGCTGAGCGCCCAGCACCCGCGCTCGCCCGAGCACGACGAGATGCTGTTCATCATCGTGCACCAGACGAGCGAGCTGTGGATGAAACTGTGCCTGCACGAGCTCAGGGCCGCCATCGCGTGCATCCGGCGCGACGAGCTGCCGCCGTGCTTCAAGATGCTGACCCGCGTCGGCCACATCCAGGGCCAGCTGGTGCACGCCTGGGACGTGCTCGCGACGCTGACGCCGTTCGACTACTCGAGCTTTCGCAACCAGCTCGGGCGCGCCTCGGGCTTCCAGTCATGGCAGTACCGGCTGCTCGAGTTCACGATCGGCAACAAGAACCGCGACATGATCGCCGTGCACCGCGCGGACCCGGCCGCCTTCGAGCTGCTGAGCCGCGCGCTCGTCGCGCCGTCGCTGTACGACGAGGCACTCCGGCTCCTGTCGCGGCGCGGCTTCGAGATCCCGGAGGCGCTACTCAATCGCGACTTCGCCGAGCCCTACGCGCCGCACAAGCAGGTGACGGCGGCGTGGCTCGCCGTGTATCACAGCACCGAGGCGAACTGGGACCTCTACGAGCTCGCCGAGAAGCTCGTCGACCTCGACCACCGCTTCCAGCTGTGGCGCTTCTCGCACATGAAGACCGTCGAGCGCATCATCGGCTACAAGCGCGGCACCGGCGGCACGAGCGGGGTCGCCTACCTCGCGAAGGCGCTCGAGCTGCGCTTCTTTCCCGAGCTCTGGTCGGCCCGGACCTCGATGTGAGTCAGGCGCGCGCCTGACCGGCGAGCACGGCACCGGCGCCGCGCCGCCGCCACGCCCTGACCGCGCGCATGCCGAGCAGCAGCGCCAGTACCGCGGCGTACACGAGCGGCGCGCGCACGTCGCGCTTGACCTGCCAGTAGTAGTGCCAGCAGCCGAGCACGGCCGCCGGGTAGATCGCGTAGTGCAGCCGCTGCCAGCGCCGCCCGAGCCGCCGTTGCGCGGCGCGCGTCGAGGTCGCCGCGAGCGGCACGAGCAGCACGAACGCCGTGAAGCCGAGCGTGATCCAGCGACGCTTCGCGATGTCCTCGAGCAGCACGCGCCAGTCGAAGCTCTGGTCGACCGCGAAGTACATCGCCAGGTGGAGCGTCAGGTACCCGAACGCCGCGAGCCCGAGCATCCGCCGGTAGAGCAGCCAGCGCGCCGAGCCGGTCAGGATCCTGAGCGGCGTGAGCGCGAGCGTCGCGAGCAGCAGCCGCAGCGCCCACAGGCCCAGCTGGTCGGTCAGCGTCGCGACCGGGTTGGTGCCGAGCGTCGCGCCGCCGAGGCCGAATGCGCGCACCGCGAGCGTCGCAATCGGCACCCACAGCGCGACGAACAGCAGCGTCTTGCCGACGCGCCGCCACCAGAAGTCCGGGTTCAGAAGTTCCTCCGCAGGTCCATCCCGGCATACAGGTCCGCAACCTCGCGCGCATAGCCGTTGAACGGCAGCGTCGGCTGGCGCGGCGCGAACAGTCCGGCGCCGATGCGCCGTTCGGTCTTCTGGCTCCAGCGCGGGTGGTCGACGGCGGGGTTCACGTTCGCGTAGAAGCCGTACTCCTCGGGCGCCGCGCGACTCCAGCTCGTCGTCGGCATCTGCGCCGTGAAGTCGATGCGCACGATCGCCTTGATGCTCTTGAAGCCGTACTTCCACGGCACCACGAGCCTGAGCGGCGCGCCGTTCTGGTTCGGCAGCACCCTGCCGTAGAGGCCGACCGCGAGCAGCGCCAGCGGATGCATCGCCTCGTCGATCCGCAATCCCTCCTGGTAGGGCCACTCGAGCACCGGCACGCGCTGGCCCGGCATCTGCGCGAAATCCTTCAGCGTCGTGAAGGCGACGTACTTCGCGCGCGAGGTCGGGCGAAAGCGCTTCAGCACCTCGCCGAGCGGGATCCCGACCCACGGGATCACCATCGACCAGGCTTCGACGCAGCGCAGGCGATAGATCCGCTCCTCGAGGGCGTGGGGTTTCAGGAGGTCCTCGAGCGTCACCGGACCGCGCAGCTCGGCCTCGCCGCCGATCGTCACCGACCACGGCTTCACGCGCAGGCGGCCAGCGTTCTGGGAGGGGTCCGACTTGTCGGTCCCGAACTCGTAGTAGTTGTTGTACGTCGTCACGTCGTCCCAGCTGTTCGGGGCCTCGACCGTGCTGTACTCGGCGTTGCGGCGTGCCGCGAGCGCCTCGCCCGTGGGCGTGCCCGTCGCGAGGGCCGCCGGGGCCGCGACGCCGGCCGCGGCGGCGAGCGCGCCGGCGAGGAAGCGGCGGCGCCCTGCGTACACCTCGGGCGGCGTAATCGCGGATGGCGGGATGTCGGGCGGGCGGCGGATCAGCATCGCGGCCTCCGGCGCCACCATGGCGCCGTCCCGAGATTAGACCGGTCGGGGCCCGGAAAGATTTCCGTTGGCGTCTTTAGGCCGGTGCCCGTTTCCGGGCGGCCCGGCGCCGCGGCCGCCGGACATCGACCGGGCGGATGCCGAGCCGCAGCCCCATCGTGCGCAGCACGATCTCGACGGTGCGCATCTCGGGATTGCCGTCGCGCGACAGCATCCGGTAGAGGAAGGTGCGGTTGAGGCCCGCGGCCTGGGCGACCGCCGCGACGCCGCCGAAGTGCTTGGTCAGGCGGCGCAGCGCCGTGAGCACGTCACGGTCATGGCCGCGCTCGAGCAGGCGGTCGAGTGCACGGGCGATCTCCTCGACGTTATCCCAGCGACGCGCGATGTCGTCGGTGCTGATCGACGAGACCTTCGGAACCGTTTCTGGCGTTCGCTTGCTCAAATTCGACCTTGCCTGTCACCCGGAAATCGCAGGCCGCGCGGTGCCGCCTCGGGGCCGGTGTGAATCTCGGTGTGCAGGCGACGCTCATCCTCCGCCGCGGTTCCCGGCCGCCGGCGCTCGTGCGCTTCGCGGCCCGTGCCGCGCGCGCGCCCGGCGCGCTGGCGCAGGGCGACGTGCGTCACCAGGAGGCCCATGACCGCGAGTCCGAGCACCCAGTGGACAAGGCTGATGATAGGGCGGGACTCTTCACTTGCGAAATAGTAGAGGCCGTAGCCCGTCCCCACAACGATCAGTACCGTCAAGATCAGCGAAGCTCCGCTCGCCCGGTTGTGGCCCGTCTGCCAGGCGCGGCGCAGGTGGGGTAGCAGCAGCGTCCCGAGGCCGACGAGCGCCGCCATCGCGGCGAGGCCGTGCAGGCGCAGCCACCACTTCTCGAGCGGATGCGGCCCTTCGCCGAACTCGGTCGGGACGCGCGCGAAATGGTGGAACAGCAGCCAGCCGATGCCACTGCCCGCGAGCGTGCCGAATACGACATAAAGTGTTCGCTTGTGACCGGGTTCGAGCCGGACGGTGGTCGGCGGCGGCGGATGTCCGCGCCCGCGGGCACCCCGGTAAGCGCGGGTCATGCGGCCTCCGGCAGCGATCCGCGGCCGAGGAGGCGCGCGCTCGCCGCGAGCCGCGCGAGCGCAGGATGCTGCGCATCGCCGCTCACCAGCACGACCTTGGTGAGCGCGTCGGCCGTCGTGCAGTCGGGCGCGATCACGCTTGCGCTCATGCCGTGGCCGCACGCAGCGCCGGTCGCGGGATCGACGAACGGCGTTGCGCCGGTGGTCGCCGCGCTCGCGGAGGTCGCGAGCGCCGCATTCGCGAGCTCGGCGAGCGGCGCGACGCGCGCACCGTCGCCCGGGAGCCTGACGTGGATGCGTTCCGGCGTCTCGCCGAGCACGCGCAGGTCGCCGCCCGCGTTCACCGACGCCGAGCGCACGCCGCGCGCCGCCAACGTCTCGATGGCGCGATCGACGGCGAAGCCCTTCGCGATGCCGCCGAGGTCGACCCAGAGGGGCGCCGCGAGACGCACGCGACCATCGCCGAGGAACTCGATCGCCTCGTGAAAGCGCAGTGCCGCGGTCGGCGCGGGCGTGCCGCAAGGCGCAGGCACCAGCCCCGCGCGCACGAGCGCCGGCGCGACCGCGCAGTCGAACGCGCCCGCCGAGGCGGCGCCGATCTGCGCGGCGCGCCTCAGCACCGCGCGCGTCCACGGCGCGACCTCGACGGGCACGCCGGGCGCCGCGCGGTTGAGGCGGCTCAGGTCGCTCGTCGGTTCGTGGAAGCTCATCAGCGCCTGGACCCGCGCGACCGCCGCGAACGCCGCGCCGAACGCCGCCGCGAGGTCGCGGCAGGCGCCCGGATCGCGCACGCGGATGCCCACGAGCGTGCCGAGCAGCGCCCGCGCGCGGGCTTCAGTGCCTGAGCGCGACGTCATAGAGCGCGAGGATCCGGTTGATCGCCTGGGTCAGGTGCGTGCACGACAGCGTCGCGCCGCTGATGTTCTGGATGTCGTGATCCATCCTGAGCGGCGCACGCTTGCCGACGAACTGGCGGCGCCAGCGCTCGTTGCGGATCTCGTAGCCGTAGGGCTCGCGGTACGCGAGGATCTCGACCTGGCGGATCGTGCCGTCGGCGTTGAGGCCGACGGCGAAGGTGATCAGCTCGTGCTTGCCGACGACCTCGTCGACGAAGAAGTAGCCGGCATCGCCGACGCGCCACGACTGGATCTCGTGCCGCGAGACCGGGCTGCCGCTCGACTTCGCGATCGCCTCGCGCTGCTCGTCGCTGAGCGCGAGCCGCAGCGACTCGAAGCGCGCACCCGGGAAGATCGCCTGCTGCGCCTGCTCGACCGAGAGGTAGTTGGTCGCGCACGCCGGCGTCGAGACCGCCGCGACCGGCAGCCACAGCCAGTGCGAGGCGCGCATCGGCCTCACTCGAGCACGCCGGTGAGACCGGCGTAGACGCCGAAGCCCGCCGTCACGGCGATCGTCGCCAGCACCACGAACGCATAGCGGCCGCGCAGCCGGTGCGGCTCCGGCAGCCGCCGCGCCAGCAGGTACAGGAAGCCGAGCACGATCGGCAGCAGCAGCGCGTTCATGACCTGCACCGCGACGCTGAGGCTCACGAGGTTGACGCCCGAGGTCACGAGCAGCGCGCCGGCCGCGAGCGACACCGTGTAGATGCCGTAGAACCACGGCGCCTCGCGCGGCGCGTGGGCGAGCGAGTGGCGCACGCCGAGCACCTCGCCGAGCGTGCGCGCCGCCGTCAGCGTCACGACGATCGTCGCGACGAGCGCCGAGCCCGTCATGCCGAGCGCGAACAGGATCCTGCCGGTCGTGGTGCCGAGGAACGGCGTGATGGCGCCCGCGATCTGCTGCACCGTGTCGAGCGCGGCGTGCTCGCGCGCAGTGCCGATCGTCGCCGCGGTCGCGACCAGCACGCTCGCCATGATCACCTGCGTGACGATCGCGCCGAGCGCCGTGTCCCAGCGCGCGGCGCCCAGGTCGCCGATCGCGAGGCGCTTCTCGACGACCGCCGACTGCTGGTAGAAGACCATCCACGGCATGATGACGGCACCGATGTTCGCGGCGACGAGGTACAGGTAGCGCGGCTCGTGCCACGGGATGCTGACGAGCCCGGCGCTGACGGCGGCCATGTCCGGGTGGGCGCGCCACGCGACGAGCAGGAAGACGAGCTCGAACGCCCCGACGCCCATCGCGATCCGCTCGACCGAGAGGTAGGAGCCGGTATAGGCCATCAGCGTGAGTCCGCCGACGACGACCGCCATCGTCAGCGGCACCGGGACGCCGAACAAGAGCCCGACGCCCGCGAGGCCGCTGAGCTCGGAGAGCAGCGCGCCGATGCACGCGAGCACCAGCGTGCCGACCGACACCCAGGCCCAGCCGCGCCCGTAGTAGTCGCGTATCAGCTCGCCGTGACCGCGGCCCGACACGATGCCGAGCCGCACGGTCAGCTCCTGGACGACGAACAGGATCGGGACCAGCACGAGCTGCAGCAGCAGCAGCCGGTAGCCCCACTGTGCGCCGCTCTGCGCCGCCGTGATGATGCTGCCGGCATCGGTGTCGGCGAGCATGACGACGATGCCGGGCCCCGCGACGAGCGCGAAGCGCGCCCAGCGCGAGCGGCGCGGCGCGACGGGGAGGTCGGGCGTGATGGCGGCCACGGTCGCGCGCTCGCCGATCTGGCTCTCAGAAGCTGTATCCGACACCGAGGTTCATTCCGTTCTTGTTGCTGTAGGCGAGGTTGCGCTGGTAGTCGACCTTGAGCACGACGCCACTCGTGACGTAGAGGCTCGCGCCGAGCGTCCAGACCCGGTCGTCCGGCATCACGATCGCCCCGTCCGCGGCCGACAGCGTGCCGAACGCCGCGGCGTCGTTGTACTGCTCGTAGCGCAGGAACGGGTTCAGCGCGAAGCGATCGTTATGCCAGAGTTTATAGGCAGCCTGCAGGAAGCCGCCTTCGAAAAGCGAGGGCACGAGCGCCGGGGTCGCGGATGGGGCGAGGGCGAGGAAGCCCTCGTTGAGCGCCTCGGTGCGACTGATCGTGCCGCGCGCGTAGACGCCCGAGAGGTCCCAGCCGGCGACCGTGTAGCGCGCATGGGCGTCGGCCAGCACGAGTCGTGAGTCGTTGCCCGCGAAGCCCGGCTGCTGCTGGCCGACCTTGCCGGTGAATACGGCGGCGCCGAGCTGCAGGCCCGGGTAGCCGCGCCAGTTGAGCGCCGCGTAGCCGGAGAGGTCGCGGGCCGCCGCGAACTGGCCTTCGCCGTGGATCGCCTGCAGGGGTCCCTCGTCGCGTCCTTCGGGCGAGGCGGGATCCCACTTGTTGAGGTTGAAGCCCGTCGTGAGGCCGACCTCCCAGGTGAGCGCCGCCTCGGTCGTACCCGAGAGCCCGATCCCAACCTCGCGCCAGGTGCTCGGGATGATCACGCGCTCGACCTGGTCGCGGAACACGCCGTAGTAGGCCGTCGGCTCGTGGTTCTGGTTGATGAGGCCGAAGGGCATCAGGAAGAGCCCGGCCTTGGCGCGCAGGCCGCTGTCGAACTCGTGCTCCACCCAAAGCTGCTCGACCTCGGCCTCGCCCTGGTCGCTCGCCGAGGTCACCGCGTGCTCCCACTCCCACTCGCCGACCATCCGCGTCTGGTCATCGAAGCGGTGCTGCAGCACGATGACTGCGCGCTGCACGTCGACGGTCGCCGCCTCCGGGGCATCGGACGGCCGGTTGTAGCCGACCTCGCCGTAGCTCGAAACGGTCGTCGACTCGGCCCAGTCGGCGCGCCCGCTCGGCGCCTGGGCGACCTGAACCTCCGGGCGGGGGCCCTGCGTGCTCTCGAGGCGGCGGACCTTCTCCTGCAGTTCGGCGTTCTGCTGCTCGAGGGCATCGATGCGGCGCGCGAGCGACTCGAGCGACGGGACGTCGGCGCGCACGGCGCCGGCGAGGCCGAGCGAGAGCCCGAGGACGCAGGCGAGCAGGGGACGAAATCTCAGGCGGAACATGATCTTTTCCTCAAGTGTTCACAAGCGCTCGAGCCGCTGTAAAGGGGCGGATTCCGACGGCGCCTCGGGGGGTCCGGCAGGAACTCTCGTGACCCTCGCGGACGTCGACTGCCACCATCCGCACTCGAACCTCTCCCTTGGCGCGGGAAAGGATTCTAGATGGGAATGATTCCCATTACCACTTGGGGATTACCGAAACGACTGCTTTGACATAAGGAGGGCATCCGCCTACCGCCAGGACCCGGCCGGAATGCCGAGCGCCCGTGCGCGGCGGCGCGCCGCGTTCGAGCCGTTCACGAGGAGCGCGCGGTCGGCGCGCGCGAGGTGCTCGAGATCGGAGCCGGCGTTGCCGTAGGCGGTGATCGCCGCACCCGGATGGCGCGCGCGCAGCGCCTCGAGGCAGCGCGTCTTCTCGCTGCCGCGACGGTTGGCGGTCGCGAGCGCCCCGTCCAGGCGCTCTGCGGCCCAGCGCACCTCGGTGCAGATGACCTCGTCGAAGCCGAGTCGCGCGCCGATCGCCTGCACGTAGAAATCCGTGCTCGCCGACAGCAGCACGAGGTAGTCGCCGGCCGCGCGGTGGCGCTCGATCGCGGCGAGCGCCGCGGGCCGGAGCAGCGAGGGCAGGCGCGCTGCCACGAAGCGCTCGGTCAAGCGCGCGACCTCGGCGCGCCGGAGCCCGCCGAGCGCGGCGCGGATGACCCGGCTCTTGAGCGCGCCGCGGTCGCGGTCGATCGCGAAGCGCGCGAGGATGAACGGCAGCGGCCAGAGCCGGCCGATCCGCGCCGGATGCACGGCGAGCGCGTCGCCGAGGTAGCGCGCGAGCGTGTCGTGCCAGGTGATCGTGCCGTCGAGGTCGAACACCGCGACGCCGCGCGCCGAAGCGCGCGGCACCGCGTCCGGCGGCGTGGCCGGCCCCGTCAGGCGGCCTGGTCCTTGCCGACGAGGCTCCTGAGGACGTATTGCAGGATGCCGCCGTGGCGGTAGTAGTCGAGCTCCTTGGGGGTGTCGATGCGCACGCGCGCGGTGAACTCGAGCGCCTTCCCGCCCTCGCCGCGCGCGACGACCTTGACGCTCTTGGCCGCGCCGCCGTTGAGTCCCACGATGTCGAAGGTCTCGCGGCCGGTGAGGCCGAGCGTGCTCGCGCTCGCGCCCGTCTCGAACTGCAGCGGCAGCACGCCCATGCCGATCAGGTTCGAGCGGTGGATGCGCTCGAAGCTCTCGGCGAGGACCGCACGCACGCCGAGCAGCATCGTGCCCTTCGCGGCCCAGTCGCGCGAGGAGCCCGTGCCGTACTCCTTGCCCGCGATCACGACGAGCGGCGTGCGCTCGGCCTTGTACTTCATCGCGACGTCGTAGATCGAGCCCTGCTCCCCGGACGGCAGGTGCACCGACACGCCGCCTTCGGTTCCGGGCACGAGCAGGTTGCGCAGCCGGATGTTCGCGAACGTGCCGCGCATCATCACCTCGTGGTTGCCGCGGCGAGCGCCGTAGGAGTTGAAGTCCGCCGGCTGCACGCCCTGGGCGACGAGGTACTTCGCGGCCGGGCTCGACTTGGAGATGTTGCCCGCGGGCGAGATGTGGTCGGTCGTGACCGAGTCGCCCAGCAGCGCCAGCGCGCGCGCGCCCCGGATGTCGGCGACGGCCGGCGGCGTCATCGTCATGCCGTCGAAGTAGGGCGGGTTGCGCACGTACGTCGAGCGCGGCTCCCAGGCATAGGCCGAGCCTTCCGGAACCTTGATCGCGTTCCAGTGTGCATCGCCCTTGAAGACCGAGCCGTAGCTCTTCTTGAACATCGTCGAGTCGACCGAGCGGCGCACCACCTCGGCGACCTCCGCCGGGCTCGGCCACACGTCCTTGAGGAATACCGGCTTGCCGTCGCTGCCGCTGCCGAGCGGCTCACTGGTGAGATCGACGTCCATCGAACCCGCGAGCGCGTAGGCGACGACGAGCGGCGGCGACGCGAGGAAGTTCATCTTGACCTCGGGGTGCACGCGGCCCTCGAAGTTGCGGTTGCCGGACAGCACCGAGGCGGTCGTCAGGTCCCCGGCGCGGATCGCGTCCGAGATCTCGGTCTTGAGCGGCCCGGAGTTCCCGATGCAGGTCGTGCAGCCGTAGCCGACCGTGTAGAAGCCGACCGACTCGAGCTCGCTCATCAGCCCCGCGGCGTTGAGGTAGTCGGTGACGACGCGCGATCCGGGCGCGAGCGAGGTCTTGACCCAGGGCCTGGCCTTGAGTCCGCGCGCGTGGGCCTTCTTCGCGAGCAGCCCCGCGGCAATCAGCACGGCCGGATTCGACGTGTTCGTGCAGCTCGTGATCGCAGCGATCACCACCGCGTTGTCCTTGAGCTCGTAGCCGCCGCCCGCGACCGCCGCCGTGCCGCTCGCGGCCGGGTTCTTGGCGCTGCGCTCCTCGGCGCTCTTCCTGACCGCCGCCTGCGAGACGGCCTTCGCGCGCCCGAGCGGCACGCGGTCCTGCGGGCGCTTGGGGCCGGCGAGCGAGGGCTCGACGGTGCCGAGGTCGAGCGCGAGCACGTCGGTGTACTCGGCCTCGCGCATGCCGTTCGTGCGCCACAGCCCCTGCGCCTTCGCGTACGCCTCGACGAGCGCGACCTGCTCGGCCGGGCGGCCCGTCAGGTTGAGGTAGCGGATCGTCTCCTCGTCGATCGGGAACACCGCGATCGTGCTGCCGAACTCGGGCGACATGTTGCTGATCGTCGCGCGGTCTGCGAGCGGCAGGTTCGCGAGGCCGTCGCCGAAGAACTCGACGAACTTGTCGACGACACCCTTCTTGCGCAGCATCTCGGTGATCGTCAGCACGAGGTCGGTCGCGGTCGTACCCGCCTTGAGCTCGCCCGAGAGCTTGAAGCCGATGACCTGCGGGATCAGCATCGTGACCGGCTGACCGAGCATCGCGGCCTCGGCCTCGATGCCGCCGACGCCCCAGCCGACGACGCCGAGCCCGTTGATCATCGTCGTGTGCGAGTCGGTGCCGACGACGGTGTCGGGGTAGGCGAGCTTGCGCGCGCCCGCGTCCTGGCTGAACACCACGCGGCCGAGGTACTCGAGGTTCACCTGGTGCACGATGCCGGTGTTCGGCGGCACGACCTTGAAGTCCTTGAATGCCGTCTGGCCCCAGCGCAGGAACGAGTAGCGCTCGCCGTTGCGCTCAAACTCGATCGTCGTGTTGTGCGCGAGCGCGTCCTTGCTGCCGTAGTCGTCGACCTGGACCGAGTGGTCGATGACCAGCTCGGCGGGGGCGAGCGGGTTGACGCGCTTGGCGTTGCCGCCGAGGCGCACGATCGCCTCGCGCATCGCCGCGAGGTCGACGACGCAGGGCACGCCGGTGAAGTCCTGCATGATGACGCGCGCCGGCGTGAACGCGATCTCGTGCGAGGGCTGCGCCTTCGGATCCCACTTCAGCAGCGCCTCGACGTCGGCGCGCGTGACGTTGACGCCGTCCTCGAAGCGCAGCAGGTTCTCGAGCAGGATCTTCAGCGAGTACGGCAGGCGGCCGAGGTCGTGGCCCTTGAGCGCGGGCAGGCGGTAGTAGTCGTAGCTGTGGCCCGCGACGTCGAGCGTCGCGCGCGTCTGGAAGCTGTCGGTCATGGGTCCTCCGGCGTGGACCCACTAATTATACTGGGATGCCGCTCCCTGCGTGCTGACGATGACGCCGCCGCCGAGGCACTCGTCGTCCCTGTAGAGCGCCGCATACTGGCCCGGCGCCACGGCAAAGAGCGGCGCGCCGAGCGCGAGCGACGCGCCGTCGGCCCGCCACGACACGCGCGCCGGCACCGCGGCCTGGCGGTGACGCACCTGCACGCCGCACTCGAGCTCGGCGGCGGGCGCGGCGCCGAGCCAGTGCACCGGGCCGGTCGCGAGCGCGCGCGACTGCAGCAGCGGATGGTCGTGGCCCTGCACCGCGATCAGCGCGTTGCGCCTGGGATCCTTGGCCGCGACGTACCACGCGTCGCCGCGCTTCGCGCGCAGGCCGCCAATCCTCAGGCCGTGGCGCTGGCCGATCGTGTGGAACATCAGGCCCTCGTGCGTGCCGAGCCGCTCGCCGTCCGGCGTCTCGATCGGGCCCGGCGCGGGCGCGAGATAGCCGGCGAGGAACTCGCGGAACGGCCGCTCGCCGATGAAGCAGATGCCGGTGCTGTCGGGCCGGTCGTGCACCGGCAGTCCCGCGCGACGCGCGAGCTCGCGCACCTCGGCCTTCGTGAGCTCGCCGAGCGGGAACTCGGCGGATGCAAGCGCCGCGTGCGGCACCTGCTGCAGGAAGTAGGACTGGTCCTTGTCGCGGTCGCGCGCGCGCAGCAGCCGCGCGCCGGCCGGGCCGTGCTCGAGCCGCGCGTAGTGGCCGGTCGCGAGGCGCTCGGCGCCGAGGCGCCGCGCGTAGGCGAGGCAGACGCCGAACTTGACCTCGCGGTTGCACAGGACGTCGGGATTCGGCGTCAGGCCTTCGCGATAGCCATCGAGGAACTCGCGGAACACGCGCTCGCGGTACTCGGAAGCGAAGCTGACCCGGTGCAGCGCAATGCCGAGCTCATCCGCAACCGCGCGCGCCGCCTGCCAGTCGGCCGCCGCCGTGCAGTAGCCGTCCTCGTCGGCGTCCCAGTTCGTCATGTGCAGCGCCGCGACCTCGCGGCCCGCGCGCTTCAAAAGGAGTGCCGCGACGGCCGAATCGACGCCACCCGACAGTGCCACGATGACCCGCTCGCCCATGCGGGGAATTATAGCGAAGCGCGGCAGTCCTCAGCCCGACAGCGCCTGGGCGCGCGGTGTCGCGACCTGGTTCCAGCCGGTATCGAAGTGCTCGAGGTAGAGGCGGGCGACGCCGGGGTTTCTGAGCTCGCAGATGCCGTCCCAGCGCGAGGCCTGCAGCCGGTACAGCGTCGCCTGGTCGTCGGCGATCATGTAGCTGCATGGGTTCTCGCGAAACGGCGACTGGGCGTTCCTGATCTCGATGTAGCTCGTGAGCTTGCGGGCGATCGCGATGAACTCGTGCCGGCTGTACATGATGCGCGCCGGGTTCAGCACCAGCACGCGCACCTTCGCGAAGCGCGGCCCGAGCACCAGGCGCTTGATCGCGTCGATGAACGGCGGGTACTCGTAGACCTCGGACTCTAGGCTGTGCGTCAGGAGCGTGAGCACGCGCTGCGCGCTCGAGGCGACGGTGGTCGCGGCGATGCGCACCTCGTCGGCCGTCGAGAGGATCGTGCGCGGCTCGGTGAGCCGCGGGATCGGCACGTTGCTCGGCGGAATATGCACGCGCCTCCTCCGGTGACGGAGACCTGCCTCGCTTGCACCCGTCGGCGGCGAGGCGCAGCGCCGCTTCGCTGGCGCGCACCGGACCTCGACCGGGCCGGTGCGGCGCAGCCTTGAGCATGCTACCCGTGGAGTCAGGGTCGGCCGTGCCGACTGGTTCACGCTTCGGGGCGGGCGGGCGCCCGGCGCCGGGCCAAAAGGCGCTGCGCGGCGGCTCAGGCTTCGCGCGCGAGCTCGGCCGCGAGGCCGATGTAGTCGGCGGGCTTGAGGTGCGCGAGCCGCTCGCGGACCTCGGGTGGCAGCGGGAGCTTCGCGACGAAGGCCTTGAGCGCCTCGGCGTCGATGCGCTGGCCGCGCGTCAGCGCCTTCAGACGCTCGTAGGCGTTTGGTACGCCGTAGCGGCGCATCACCGTCTGCACCGCCTCGCCGAGCACTTCCCAGTTGGCGTCGAGGTCGGACGCGAGGCGCCCGGCATCCGCCTCGAGGCGGCCGAGGCCGCGCTCGATCGACTTGTAGGCGAGCAGCGCGTGCGCGAGCGCGACGCCGAGGTTCCTGAGCACCGTCGAGTCGGTGAGGTCGCGCTGCCAGCGCGACACCGGCAGCTTGTCGGCGAAATGCCGCAACAGCGCGTTCGCGATCCCGAGGTTGCCTTCGCCGTTCTCGAAGTCGATGGGGTTGACCTTGTGCGGCATCGTCGAGCTGCCGACCTCGCCCGAGACGATGCGCTGGCGGAAGTAGCCGAGCGACACGTAGCCCCAGGTGTCGCGCGCGAAGTCGATGAGGATCGTGTTGACGCGCGCCAGCGCGTCGCAGTACTCGGCGATCCAGTCGTGCGGCTCGATCTGCGTCGTGTACGCGTTCCAGCCCAGTCCGAGGCGCTGCACGAAGCGCTCGCCGGCCGTGCGCCAGTCGCGGTCGGGATAGGCGACGAGGTGTGCGTTGAAGTTGCCGACCGCGCCGTTGAGCTTGCCGAGCGGCTCGACGGCGGCGAGCGCGGCGCGTGCGCGCGCGAGCCGCCTTGCGACGTTTGCGAGCTCCTTGCCGAGCGTCGTCGGGCTCGCGCTCTGGCCGTGCGTGCGCGACAGCATCGCGAGCCCGGCGAGCTCGTGCGCCTTGGCGGCGAGCGCGGCCCGGATCCGCTCGATCGCCGGCAGGAGCACCTGGTCGCGGGCGCTCTTCAGCATCAGCGCGTAGGCGAGGTTGTTGATGTCCTCGGAAGTGCACGCGAAGTGCACGAACTCGAGCTCGGCGGGCTGGGCGCCGGCGGCGGCGAGCTTGCCGCGCACGTAGTACTCGACGGCCTTGACGTCGTGGTTGATGCGCAGCTCCTCGTCCTTGACCGCGGCCGCCTCGCCCGGTGCGCCGCGCGCCGCGAGCGTGCCGGCGGCGTCGAGCACCGTGCGCTTCATCATCGCGAGCTCGGGGAGCTTCAGCTCCTCGGCCAGGAACAGGAACCACTCGGCCTCGACCCGGACGCGGTGGCGTATCAGCGCCGCCTCGCTGAACAGGGCTCTCAGCTCACGACACTTGTCGGCGTAGCGACCATCGACCGGCGACAGCGCCTCGAGGGCCCCGGCCGGCTCCGCGGTGCGATCAGTCACGGTCGTGCCTCGCAATGAGATGCTAGGATGCGAAAGCATAACGTATCGCCCCGACTCGCATGGCCGAAACGGACCACAGGCTAGAGCACGACAGCATGGGCGCGGTGGCGGTACCGGCCGCGGCGCTGTGGGGCGCGCAGACCGAACGCGCGCGCCAGAATTTCCGCCTGAGCGGACTGACGCTGCCGCCGCGCTTCATCGCCGCGCTCGCGCTCGTCAAGTGGGCAGCGGCGCGTGCCAACGCCGCGCTCGGTGCGCTCGAGCCCGGGACCGCGCAGGCGATCGAGCGCGCGGCGCTCGCGATCGCCGCCGGCGAGCACGCCGATGCCTTTCCGCTCGACGTCTACCAGACGGGCTCGGGCACGAGCACCAACATGAACCTCAACGAGGTCATCGCGACGCTCGCCGGGCGCGCGCTCGGCCGCGCGGTGCACCCGAACGACGAGGTCAACCGGAGCCAGAGCAGCAACGACTGCATCCCGACCGCGATCCACGTGGCGTCCGCGCTCGCCGTCGCGCGCGAGGTCGACCCGGCGCTCGCGCATCTCGCCGACACGATCGGGCGGCGCGAGCGCGAGCTCGCGTCCATCGTCAAGACCGGGCGCACTCATTTAATGGACGCGCTGCCGCTGACGCTCGGCCAGGAGCTCTCCGCCTGGCGCACGCAGGTCGAGGATGCGCGCGCGCGGCTCGGCGCCGCGATGCCGCGGCTGCTGCGGCTCGCGCAGGGCGCGACCGCGATCGGCACTGGCCTCAACGCTCCGGCGGGCTTCGGCGCGCGCGTCGCCGCTGAACTCGCGGCGCGCACCGGGTTAATCTTCGTCCCGCACCCCAATCCCTTCGCGGCGCTGGCCTCGCAGGACGCGGCCGTCGAGTGCTCGGCGGCGCTGCGCGGCGCGGCCGTCGCGCTCACCAAGGTCGCCAACGACCTGCGCTGGATGAACTCCGGCCCGCTCGCCGGCCTCGGCGAAATCGAGCTGCCGGCGCTGCAGCCCGGCTCCTCGATCATGCCGGGCAAGGTCAACCCGGTCGCCGCCGAGGCGGCGCTGATGGCGGCGGCGCAGGTCGTCGGCCTCGACACCGCGATCGCGATCGCCGGCCAGTCGGGCGCGTTTCAGCTGAACGTCATGCTGCCCCTGATCGCCCACGACCTCGATGCGGAGGCGACGCTGATCGCCGGCGCCGCGCGCACGCTCGCCGACGAGGCGATCGCCGGCTTCAAGGTCAACGCCGAGCGGCTCGCCGGCCCGCTCGCGCGCAACCCGGTCCTCGTGACCGCGCTCAACACGCTGATCGGCTACGAGGCGGGCGCGGCGATCGCGAAGGAAGCCTACGCGACCGGCGAACCGATCCTCGAGGTCGCGCTCAGGCGGACCTCGCTGTCGCGCGCCGAGCTCGAGCAGCTGCTCGACCCCAGACGCCTGACGGGCGCGCGATGACCGCGCCCCCCGGGGCGGCAGAGGGCGTCGAGCTGCGTCAGCTGCTGCGCACGCGCCTCGCAGGCTCGCAGCCGAGCCGCCCGGGCGAGGGCACGCTCGCGGGACTGCCGCGCGACATCAGCGAGCGCTATCGGCACCTCCTGCCGGCGACGCTGACGCCGGCCGCGGTGCTGATCCCGCTCATCGACCATGCCGACGGGCTGACGGTGCTGCTGACCGAACGCGCGCCGGACCTGCGCCACCACCCCGGCCAGATCTCCTTCCCCGGCGGCCGCATCGAGGCGAGCGACTCGGGCCCGCTCGCCGCGGCGCTGCGCGAGACGGAGGAGGAGATCGGACTCGGACGCGCCGCCGTCGAGGTGCTCGGCTACCTCCCGGACCACCTGATCGTCACCGGCTACGCGGTGACGCCGGTCGTTGCGCTGGTCGCCCCGGGCCAGCGGCTGCACCTCGACCCGATCGAGGTCGCAGGCACCTTCGAGGTGCCGCTCGCGCACGTGCTCGATCCCGCGAACCACCGGCTGCGGCGCCGGACGATCGGCGACGGCGTCATCGAGCTCTACGACCTGCCGTACGGCGCGCGCAACATCTGGGGCGCGACGGCCGGGATGCTGATGACGCTGTATCGGCTGTTGACCGCGCCGGAGGCCAGGCGATGAAGGAACTCCTTGAGATCATGGCGCGGCTGCGCGACCGCGAGCGCGGCTGCCCGTGGGACGTCGAGCAGACCTTCCGGACGATCGCGCCGTACACGATCGAGGAGGCCTACGAGGTCGCCGACGCGATCGAGCGCGACGACCTCGCGGCGCTCGAGGAGGAGCTCGGCGACCTGCTGCTGCAGGTCGTGTTCCACGCGCAGATCGCGCGCGAGCAGGGCGCCTTCGACTTCGAGCGCGTCGCGCGCGGCATCTGCGAGAAGCTCATCCGGCGCCACCCGCACGTGTTCGGCGACGAGCGCCTGCCGGACGCGAAAGCGCAGTCGGCGCGCTGGGAGGAGATCAAGGCGGCGGAGAAGGCGGGCCGTGGGCTGCTCGACGGGGTACCGGTCGGGCTTCCGGCGCTGACCCGGGCCGAGAAGCTCGGGCGGCGCGCGGCGCGCATCGACTTCGACTGGCCCGACGCCGCCGGCGCGCGCGCCAAGGTCGGCGAGGAGCTCGCCGAGCTCGACGCCGCCGTGCAGTCAGGCGCGCCGGATGCGATCCGCCACGAGCTCGGCGACCTGCTGCTCGCGATCGTGAACCTCTCCCGCCACCTGGGCGTCGAGGCCGAGGGGGCGCTGCGCGCCGCGAACCGCCGCTTCGAGGAACGCTTCCGGCACGTCGAGTCCCGCGTCGCCGCCGGCGGCGGACGCTCGGCCGAGGAGCTCGACCGCTACTGGCAGGAGGCGAAGCGGCGGGAGTCGGACGCCCCCTGACGCCGGTTCAGCGTGGGTTCAGTCGCCGGGAGCCAGCCTCGGCGGGCTCCCCGGAGCCGCGGCGTCCGCCGCACCGGGCCAGTGAGGCACCATGAACACAGGCGCACGCACGACCAGCCGCGCCACGAGCGGCTACACTCCCTCCATGCGCATTCGCACGACGCTGGCCGCGCTCGCGCTCCTCGCGTGGCTCGCGCCGTCAATCGCGACGGCCGACGGCCCGCCCGAGGCGCACGCGCCGCTGTCGCTCGACGCGGCCGTCGAGCTCGTCAAGAAGCGCTACGAGGCGCGCGTCGTGCGCGCCGAGGAAGCCAAGGAGGGGGAGGAGCCGATCTACCGGATCCGGCTGCTGGCGGCGGACGGTCGGGTGTTCACGGTCAAGGTCTACGCCCGCACCGGCCGCATGGAGTGAGCGTGCGCATACTGGTCATCGAGGACGAGCCGGCACTGCGCGAGCAACTCGCGGCGTCGTTGCGCCGCGCGGGCCACACGGTCGACACGGCGGCCGACGGCACCGAGGGGCTGTACGCGATCCGGGAACTGCCGGTCGACCTCGCGATCGTCGATCTCGGGCTGCCCGGCGTCGCCGGGCTCGACGTGATCCGCGCGGCGCGCGCCGATGGAAAGCGCTTGCCGGTGCTCGTGCTGACCGCGCGCGACCGCTGGCAGGACAAGGTCGCCGGCCTCGATGCCGGCGCCGACGACTACGTGACGAAGCCGTTCCAGACCGAGGAGCTGCTCGCGCGCGTGCAGGCGCTGATCCGGCGCGCCGCCGGCTACGCGGACCCCGTGCTGCGCGTCGGCCCGATCGCGCTCGACACGCGCACCCAGGTCGTCACGGTCGAGGCGCGCGCGATCGAGCTGACCTCCTTCGAATACCGCCTGCTCGAGTACCTGATGCTGCGCGCCGGCCAGGTGGTCTCGAAGGGCGAGCTCACCGACAAGCTCTACGAGCACGACGCCGAGCGCGACAGCAACACGATCGAGGTGTTCGTCGGGCGCCTGCGGCGCAAGCTCGACCCCGACGACCGCTTGCGCCCGATCGAGACCCTGCGCGGCCGCGGCTACCGGCTGCAGCCGGAGGCGACTGACCCCGCGCGCGCATGAAGTCGCTCGGCGTTCGGCTGCTGGTGACGCTGTCGGCGCTGCTGATCGTCGGCTTCGGCCTCACGATCGCGGCGCTCGACTTCTCGTTCCGCGGCCTCGCCGAGCGCTCGCGCCGCGAGGTCCTCGACGCCAACGTCGATGCGCTGATCGCCGGCGCCGACTTCGACCGCAGCGGGCGGCTGGTGCCGGCCGAACAGCTGCCGGAGCCGCGCCTCAACACGCCTGGCTCCGGCCTCGTCGCGATGATACGGCCGCGCCACGGGACCGAGTCGTGGCGCTCGCCGTCGGCGGTCGGGCTCGCGCTCAAGGTCGAGGACGACGTGCGCCCCGGCGAGCGGCGCGCGCGCAGGCTGACAACCCCGGACGGCACGCGCTTCCTCGTCTACTCGCTCGGCGTCGCCTGGGAGACGACGCGCGGCAAGAGCCGCGAGTACGTGTTCACGGCCGCCGAGAGCCTCGAGCCCTACTACGGGCAGCTGAACCGCTTTCGCGCCGAGCTGCTCGCGGGCTTCGTGGTGTTCACCGCGGTGCTGCTCGCCGCGGTCGTCGTGAGCCTGCGCCACCTGCTGCGGCCGCTCAGGCGCATCGAGGCCGAGATCGCCGAGATCGAGGGCGGGCGCCGCGAGCGCCTGAGCGAGGACTGGCCGCGCGAGCTCGAGGGCGTGGCGCACAACCTGAACGCGCTGCTGCGCGTCGAGCACGACCGGCTCGCGCGCTACCGCAACACGGTCGGCAACCTCGCGCACAGCCTCAAGACCCCGCTCTCGGTGCTGCGCGGGGCGCTCGGCGCGGACGCCGCGATCGACCGGACCTTAGTCGCGACCGAGCTCGACCGGATGCAGGACATCGTCCGCCACCAGCTCGATCGCGCCGCGGCCGCGACGCCGCTGCCCGGGATGGTCGCGCTGCCGGTCGCACCGGCCCTGAGCGAGCTCGCCGCCGCGCTCGGCAAGGTGCACGCCGGGCGCTCGCTCGCGCTGCACGTCGATGCCGCGCCCGAGCTCGCGTACCCGCTCGCGCGCGGCGACCTGCTCGAGATCGCCGGCAACCTCGCCGACAACGCGTGCAAGTGGGCGCGGCGGGAGGTGCGCATCGCCGCGCGCGCCTGGCCGGAGGCGGAGTGGCGCCGGCCGGGGCTCGTGCTCAGCGTCGCCGACGACGGCCCCGGCATTCCGCCCGACGAGCGCGCGCGCGTGCGCGACCGCGGCGTTAAGCTCGATGAGCGCGTGCCGGGGCAGGGGCTGGGGCTCGCGATGGTCGATGAGCTCGTCAAGTCCTACGGCGGCCGCTTCGAGCTCGGCGCGAGCGCGCTCGGCGGGCTCGAGGCAACCGTGTACCTGCCGGGCGCGTGACGTGCGCGCGCCGCGGCCGCTGCCCTCGCTCAATTACCCGCCGGACCTGCCGATCAGCGCGCGCCGCGAGGAGATCGTCGCGGCGCTGCGCGCCAACCGGGTCGTCGTCGTCTGCGGCGAGACGGGCTCGGGGAAGACGACGCAGTTGCCGAAGATGCTGCTCGAGGCGGGCGCGCTCGGCGGCGGGCTCATTGGCCACACGCAGCCGCGGCGCATCGCCGCTCGCTCGGTCGCCGCGCGGCTCGCGAGCGAGCTGCCCGACGCCCCGCCCGGCTTCGTCGGCTACAAGGTGCGCTTCAGCGACGGCACCGCACGCGACACGGCGCTCAAGGTCATGACCGACGGGATTCTGCTCGCCGAGGCGCGCCAGGACCGGAACCTGCGCCGCTACGACGCGCTGATCATCGACGAGGCGCACGAGCGCAGCCTCAACATCGACTTCCTGCTCGGGTTGCTGAAGCGCCTGCTCGAGCGGCGCCGCGACCTCAAGCTCGTGATCACCTCGGCAACGATCGATCCCGGGCGCTTCTCCGACTACTTCGGCGGCGCGCCGGTCATCGAGGTGTCGGGACGCGGCTACCCCGTCGAGACGCGCTACCGGCCGCTCGCCGCCGACCGCGACGATCCCGTCGACCCGGGCCTGAGCGCCGGGATCCTGGCGGCGCTCGAGGAGATCTCTTCCGAGCCCGGCGCGATCGGCGACGGCGACGTGCTGGTGTTCCTGCCAGGCGAGCGCGAGATCCGCGAGGCGAGCGAGGCGATCGAGGGCGCGCATGGCGAGCGGCTCACGGTGCTGCCGCTCTACTCGCGCCTCGCCTGGGCCGACCAGCAGCGCGTGTTCGAGCGCCGGAGCGGGCGACGCGTGGTGCTCGCGACCAACGTCGCCGAGACCTCGCTCACCGTGCCCGGGATCCGCGCCGTCATCGACTCCGGGCTTGCGCGGCTTGCGCGCTACAGCGCGCGCACGAAGCTGCTGCGCCTGCCGATCGAGCCCGTGTCGCAGGCGAGCGCCAACCAGCGCGCGGGGCGCTGCGGGCGCGTGGGTCCGGGGCTCTGCATCCGGCTGTACTCCGAGGAGGACTTCGCGGCGCGCGCGCCGTTCACGCCGCCCGAGGTGCTGCGCACGAACCTCGCGAGCGTGATCCTGCAGATGGAGGTCCTCGGCCTCGGCAGCCCCGCCGCGTTCCCGTTCCTCGATCCCCCGGACACGCGCCTGATCAACGACGGCTACCGGCTGCTCGAGGAACTCGAGGCGGTCGACAACGAGCAGCGCGTCACGGAGACCGGGCGCACGATGGCGCGCCTGCCGATCGACCCCCGGCTCGCGCGCATGCTGATCGCCGCGCGGCGCCTCGGCGCCGTCAAGGAGCTGCTCGCGCTCGCGGCCGTGCTCTCGATCCAGGACCCGCGCGAGCGGCCGAGCGAGCGGACCCAGGCCGCCGACGTCGCCCACGCCGCGAATGCCGATGCACGCTCCGACTTCACGACGCTGCTCGGCCTGTGGAGCCGCTACCAGGCGGAGCGGCGCGCCCGCTCGCGCAGCGCCGTCAAGCGCTGGTGCGCCGATGCGTTCCTCTCGGCCGCGCGGATGCGCGAGTGGGAGGAGCTCGAGGCGCAGCTCGCCGAGACCGCCGGCGAGCTCGGCTGGGCGGTGAACGCGCAGCCCGCGACGAGCGAGGCGGTGCACCGGGCGCTCGTCGCCGGGCTCCTCGGCCACATCGGTGAGAAGACCGAGCGCGGCGACTACCTCGGACCGCGCGGCCGGCGCTTCCTGATCGCGCCGGGGAGTCCGCTCAGGAGCCGCGCGCCGCGCTGGGTCATGGCGGCGCAGATCGTCGAGACGCAGCGGATCTACGCGCGCCTCGTCGCCGCGATCGAGCCGGGCTGGGTCGAGGCCGCCGCACGCCACCTCGTGCGGCGCGAGTACACCGAGCCCGAGTGGGACCCGGCGCGCGGCATCGTGTTCGCGCGCGAGCACGTCACGCTGTGGGGCCTGACCCTCGCGGCCGGGCGCCGCGTCCACTACGGTGCGGTCGCGCCCTCGCAGGCGCGCGAGATCTTCGTGCGCGAGGCGCTCGTGCACGGGCGCGCGCGGATCGCCGCGCGCTTTGCCGAGGAGAATGCGCGCCTGAAGTCCGAGATCGCGGCCGAGGAGGCGGCGCTTCGGCGCCACACGCTGCTCATCGACGAAAGCGAGGAGGCGGCCTTCTACCTCGCGCGCGTTCCGGAGGGCGTGCACACGCTCGCGGCCTTCGAGCGCTGGCGCTCCGTCGCCGAGCGCGCCGATCCCGACCGGCTGGTGATGCGCCGCGAGGACCTGCGCCGCGCGGAGGAACCGCCGCTCGACCGCCAGGCCTTCCCGACGCGGCTCGCGCTCGCCGGCAACCTGCTGCCGCTCGAGTACCGCTTCGACCCGCAGTCGCCGGCGGACGGCGCGACGGTGCTCGTTCCGGAGCCGCTCGTCCCCAAGCTCCACGCCGGCGAGCTCGGCTGGGGCATCCCGGGCTGGCTCGAGGAGAAGCTGACGGCGCTCATCCGCGCGCTGCCGAAGGCGACGCGCAAGCACCTCGTCCCGGCCCCCGACGTCGCGCGGCGCTGCGCCGCAGCGCTCGCCGCGCGCCGCAGCGAGCCGTTCCTCGCGGCGGTTGCCGAGGAGCTCACGCGCGCGGGCGGCGAGCCGATCACGCCCGCGCAGCTCGGCGCGGCGGCGCTCGCGCCCTTCCTCTCGCTCAACGTCCGCGTGGTCGATGCGAACGGGCAGGCGCTCGCCGAGGGCCGCGACGTCGCGGCGCTGCGGCGCGTGCGAGCGTCGCGGGCGCCGACCGATGACCCGTGGAGCCGCGACGACATCCGGCGCTTCGACTTCGGCGTGCTCCCCGAGAGCGTGCGCGTCACGCGCCAGGGCGTCGTGCTCGAGCTCTATCCCGCGCTCGCCGACCGGACGAGCCATGCCGCGCTCAGCCTCGTCGCCGACGCCGAATCCGCCGCGGCGACCACGCGCAGGGGAATGCTGAGGCTCCTGTCGCTCGAGCTCGCGCAACCCGTCCGGCATGCCGAAAAACTCCTGCTCGCGGACCGCGCGCTCCTCCTGCTGCACCAGCCGATCGGACCCGCGGCACCGCTCGCGCGCGACATCGTGCACCGGGCGCTCGAGCGCGCGTGCCTGCCCGAGCCCATCGCGGTGCCGCGCGATGCGGCCGCGTTCGCCGCCGCCGCCGAGCGCGGCCGCCCGGTGCTGGTCGAGGCGTCCGAGCGGCTCACCGCCGGGGTCAAGGCGGCGCTCACGGAGGCGCGCTCGCTGCGCGCCGAGCTTGCGGCGCTGAGCGACGGCCTCGACGCCGCGCTCCTCGCGGACGTGCGTGCCGAGTACGCCGAACTCATCCATCCCGGATTCGTCGCGGCGATCCCGGATCCATGGCTCGACGGGATCGAGCGCTACCTGAAGGCCGAGCGGCGGCGCGTCGCGAAGCTCGCCGAGCCGCGGGCCGCCGTCATCGACGCGCAGCGCCAGTACCTCGAGGCGCGACGGCGCCTCGGCGCGCTTCGCGCCCGGCTGGATCCCGGCGAGGAGGGGCCGGCGGCCCTCGTCGAGCTTCGGTTTCTCGTGCGCGAGTACGGCGTGCAGCTCTTCGCCCAGGACCTCAAGACCCGGGTGCCGGTGTCGGCGAAACGGCTCGCGACGGCCTTCGGCGCCGTCGAGGCGGCGCTCGCACGCCGCTGACCCGAGACGAGTTATTGCAGTGCAACGGGCGGCCCGCGGAATGCTAGGATCGGGCCATGGCAACGGCGACCCGCTTCGAGGACTGGAGCCCCGACTCCTGGCAGCGCAAGACGACGCTGCAGCAGCCCGTGTACCGAGACCGCGGGGCGCTCGAGCGCGCGGTGCTCGCGCTCTCGCGGCTGCCGCCGATCGTCGTCTCCTGGGAGATCGACGAGCTGCACCGCCACCTCGCGGCCGCGCAGCGCGGGCAGAGCTTCATCCTGCAGGGCGGGGACTGCGCCGAGTCGCTCGACGACTGCTCCTCCGAGCGCATCGTCCAGCAGCTCAAGATCCTGCTGCAGATGAGCCTCGTGCTGGTGCACGGCCTCAAGAAGCCGATCATCCGCGTCGGGCGGATGGCCGGCCAGTACGCGAAGCCGCGCTCGGCCGACGTCGAGACGAAGGACGGCGTGACGCTCCCGAGCTACCGGGGCGACATCGTCAACCGCGCGCCCTTCGACGCGGCGTCGCGTGAGCCGGATCCCGAGCTCCTGCTGCGCGGCTACGAGCGCGCTGCGCTGACGCTCAACTTCGTCCGCGCGCTCATTGACGGCGGCTTCGCTGACCTGCACCACCCGGAGTACTGGGACCTCGAGTTCATGCGCCACTCGCCGAAGTACGAGGAGTACAAGCGCATCGTCGAGTCGCTGTCGGACTCGCTGCAGTTCTTCGAGTCGATCACCGGACGCCCGGTGCACGACTCGCAGCGCGTCGACTTCTACGCGAGCCACGAGGGCCTGCACCTGCAATACGAGCAGGCGCAGACGCGCTACATCGCGCGCCGCAACCGCTGGTACAACCTGTCGACGCACCTGCCGTGGATCGGGCTTCGCACCGCCGCGCTCGAGCACGGCCACGTCGAGTACTTCCGCGGCATCGCCAATCCGGTCGCGGTCAAGGTGGGGCCTTCCGCGGATGCCGCGTACCTGAAGGAGCTGACGCGAACGCTGAACCCCGACAACGAGCCGGGGCGCCTCACGCTGATCCACCGGCTGGGCGCCAAGGACATCGAGGCGCGGCTGCCCTCGCTGATCGAGGCCGTGCGCGCCTCGGGCGCCGAGGTGCTGTGGATCTGCGACCCGATGCACGGCAACACCGAGTCGACGAGCTCGGGACTCAAGACGCGGCGCTTCGACAAGATCCTCGGCGAGCTCGAGTCGGCATTCCGGATCCATGCGGCAATGGGCTCGCGCCTCGGCGGCGTGCACCTCGAGCTCACCGGCGACAACGTCACCGAGTGCACGGGCGGCGCGCGCGGACTGGCGGACGCCGACCTCGCGCGCGCCTACCGATCGACCGTCGATCCCCGGCTCAACTACGAGCAGGCGCTCGAGGTCGCGATGCGGATCGCGCGCTACGCGCAGCATCCGTGAGCGCCGCGTAGAGCGACGCTACTTCCTCGCCCGAGAGCGCCCGGACCTCCCCGGGGGCGAGCCCCTCGAGCCCGATCGGGCCGATCGCCGCGCGCACGAGCCGCAGCGTCGGAAGTCCCACCGCCGCCGTCATCCGCCGCACCTGGCGGTTGCGTCCCTCGCGAAGCGTCAGCTCGATCCACGCGGTCGGGATCTTCGCGCGGTAGCGGATCGGCGGGTCGCGGGGCCAGAGGTGATCGGGCGGGGCGATGCGTCTTGCGCCGGCCGGGCGCGTGAGGCCGTCCGGGAGCCGCACGCCGCGCGCGAGCTCAGCAAGCTGGGCCTCGGACGGATCGCCTTCGACCTGTGCCCAGTAGGTCTTCGAAAGCGCATGGCGGGGGTCGGTGATCGCGGCCTGAAGCCGTCCGTCGTCCGTCAGGAGCAGAAGCCCCTCGCTGTCGAAGTCGAGCCGTCCGGCCGGGTAGACGCCGGGCTCCCGGACGTACTCCGCGAGCGTCGCCCGCTCGTCGGTCCGCGAGAACTTTGTCAGCACCCTGAAGGGCTTATTGAGAGCCAGAACGCGCATTGACTGCTGCAGATCCTACAGATGGCACGGATTGAAGTGAGGCCCTGCAGCCACTACTATTGTGCAGCGCAAAATACCTGCTTGGCGACATCCACCGTGGGGGTTTCGTGAGCACAGAGCGAGCAGCGCTTGGCAGCCTTTCGCCGGGCGTCGAGATCCGCGGTCCACGCGTGACCGGCGAGGAGCTGATCCTGACGCGAGACGCCGTCGACTTCGTCGCCGCGCTCGCGCGTCGCTTTGCTCCGAAGGTGGGCGTGCTGCTCGCGCGCCGCGAGGCGCGCCAGGCGGCGATCGATGCCGGCGAGCTCCCCGACTTCCTGCCCGAGACCCGCACGATCCGCGAATCTGACTGGCACGTGGCCGCGATCCCGGCGGACCTGCGCGACCGGCGCGTCGAGATCACCGGGCCGACCGAGCGCAAGATGGTGATCAATGCGCTCAATTCGGGCGCCAACGTCTTCATGGCCGACTTCGAGGATTCGCTGAGCCCGAGCTGGGCGAACGTCGTCAGCGGCCAGCTGAACCTCAAGGACGCCGTCGCCCGCGCGATCGAGTTCGTCGCGCCCGATGGCCGGCACTACCGGCTCAACGACCGGACCGCCGTCCTCTTCGTCCGGCCGCGCGGCTGGCACCTCGTCGAGAAGCACTGGACGGTCGACGGCGAACCCGTCGCCGGCGCGTTCGTCGACTTCGGCCTCTTCCTCTTTCACAACCACGCCGAGCTCGCGCGCCGCGGCACCGGGCCCTACTTCTACCTGCCGAAGCTCGAGAGCCACCTCGAGGCGCGGCTGTGGAACGAGGTGTTCGCCTTCGCCGAGGAGCGCCTCGGGATCAAGCACGGCACGATCAAGTGCACGGTCCTGATCGAGACGATCCTCGCGGCGTTCGAGATGCACGAGATCCTCTACGAGCTCAAGGACTACATCGTCGGGCTCAACTGCGGGCGCTGGGACTACATCTTCAGCTTCATCAAGAAGTTCAGCCGCCGTGCCGACTTCGTGCTGCCGGACCGCCACCTCGTGACGATGACGACGCACTTCCTGCGCTCGTACTCGCTGCTGCTGATCCAGACCTGCCATCGGCGCGGCGCGTTCGCGATGGGCGGCATGGCGGCGCAGATCCCGATCAAGAACGACCCGGCCGCCAACGACGCGGCGCTCGCCAAGGTGCGTGCCGACAAGGAGCGCGAGGCGGGCGACGGGCACGACGGGACGTGGGTCGCGCATCCCGGCCTCGTGCCGCTCGCGCGCGAGGTGTTCGACCGGCTGATGCCGGGGCCGAACCAGCTGACGGCCTTGAAGGCCGACATCGTCGTGACCGCGAAGGACCTCCTCAGCGTGCCCGCGGGCGTGATCACCGAGGCCGGCCTTCGCAACAACGTTTCGGTGGCGATCCGCTACCTCGCGTCGTGGCTCGGCGGCAACGGCTGCGTGCCGATCTACAACCTGATGGAGGATGCGGCGACGGCCGAGATCTCGCGCGCGCAGGTCTGGCAGTGGGTGCGGCACCGCCGTGCGCTCGCCGACGGGCGCGAGGTGAGCTTGCCGCTCGTCGCGACGATCCTCGGCGAGGAGCTGGCGCGGATCCGCTCCGAGGTCGGCGACGCCGCGTTCGAATCCGGCCACTACCGGCGCGCGGCCGAGCTGTTCAGCCAGCTGACCGCCGGCGAGCGTTTCGAGAGTTTTCTGACCCTGACCGCGTACCGCGAGATCGACTAACCGAACCGGGAGCACGACATGACGTTTCTGACGGCTGAGCAGCTGAAGCGAGACTGGGACACGAATCCGCGCTGGAAGGGCGTCAAGCGCGGCTATTCCGCCGCCGACGTCGTGCGGCTGCGGGGCACCGTGCCGGTCGAGCACACGCTCGCCAAGCTCGGCGCCGAGAAGCTGTGGCGCTACATGCAGACGATGCCGTTCGTGAACTCATTGGGCGCGCTGACCGGCAACCAGGCGATGCAGCAGGTGAAGGCCGGGCTCCCGGCGATCTACCTCTCGGGCTGGCAGGTCGCTGGGGACGCGAACGTCGCGGGCGAGATGTATCCCGACCAGTCGCTCTACCCGGCGAACTCGGTCCCCGAGGTCGTGCGCAGGATCAACAACACGCTGCTGCGCGCCGACCAGATCTGCCACTCCGAGGGCAACGACGCCGTCGACTGGCTGCAGCCGATCGTCGCCGACGCCGAGGCGGGATTCGGCGGCGTGCTGAACGCCTTCGAGCTCATGAAGGCGATGATCGAGGCCGGTGCCGCCGGCGTGCACTTCGAGGACCAGCTGTCCTCGGCCAAGAAGTGCGGCCACATGGGCGGCAAGGTGCTGGTTCCGACGCAGGAAGCGGTCTCCAAGCTCGTCGCCGCGCGGCTCGCCGCCGACACGATGGGCGTCCCGACGGTGCTGCTGGCGCGCACCGACGCCGAGAGCGCGAACCTGATCACCTCGGACGTCGATGAGCGCGACCGCGCGTTCATCGACCACTCGAAGGGCCGGACCTCGGAGGGCTTCCACTACCTCAAGGCGGGCTTCGAGGCCGGCATCGCGCGTGGGCTGGCGTACGCGCCGTTCGTGGATCTGCTCTGGTGCGAGACCGCGCACCCGGACCTCGAGGACGCGAAGCTCTTCGCCGAGGGCATCCACAAGCACTTCCCGGGCAAGCTCCTCGCCTACAACTGCTCGCCGAGCTTCAACTGGAAGAAGAAGCTCGACGACAAGACCATCGCGAAGTTCCAGCGCGAGCTCGGCGCAATGGGCTACAAGTTCCAGTTCATCACGCTCGCGGGCTTCCACGCGCTCAACTTCTCGATGTTCCAGCTCGCCAAGGGCTACCGCGAGTCGCAGATGTCGGCGTACGTGGAGCTGCAGGAGGCGGAGTTCGCCGCCGAGAAGCAGGGCTACACGGCGACCAAGCACCAGCGCGAGGTCGGCGCCGGCTACTTCGACGACGTGACGACGACGGTGAGCGGCGGCACGGCCTCGACGACCGCGATGAAGGGCTCGACCGAAGAGGCGCAGTTCAAGACCGGCTGACGGGACTTGCGGTGCGCGGGCGGCGGCCGGAACATCCTGCCGATGCCGCCCGCGACCCCATCCCCGGACTCCAAGGCCCATGCGCTCGAGGTCGCGCACGGGGTCGTCGACGCGGCGCAGCCCTTCGATCCGAAGGGGTTCGTCGCCTCGCTGCCGGCGCGCCCGGGCGTCTACCGGATGCTCGATGCCGCGGGCCAGATCCTCTACGTCGGCAAGGCCGGGAACCTGAAGGCCCGCGTCGGCAGCTACTTCCGCGCCGACCTGCTGCAGCCGAAGGTCCTCGCGATGGTGCAGCAGATCGCCGCCATCGAGGTCACGGTCACGAGCTCCGACACCGAGGCGCTGCTCCTCGAGTTCAACCTGATCAAGAAGCACCGGCCGCGCTACAACATCCTGCTGCGCGACGACAAGAGCTTCCCGTACCTGTATCTGACGACCGAGCAGGAGTTTCCGCGCCTGAGCTTCTACCGCGGCTCGCGCAACCGGCCGGGGCGATTCTTCGGGCCGTATCCGAGCACGACCGCGGTGCGCGAGACGCTGCTGCAGCTGCAAAAGCTCTTTCGCCTGCGCCAGTGCGAGGACAGCTACTTCGAGAACCGCACGCGGCCGTGCCTGCAGTACCAGATCCACCGCTGCTCGGCGCCGTGCGTCGGGCTCGTGTCGAAGGCGGACTACGCGGCCGACGTCACCGCCGCGACCCGCGTGCTCGAGGGCCGCAACGACGAGGTCGCGACCGAGCTCGCGGCGCGGATGGAGGAAGAGGCCGCGGCGCTGCGGTTCGAGAAGGCGGCGGCGCTCAGGGACCAGCTCGCGGCGCTGAAAAGCGTGCAGGCGCGCCAGATCGTCAGCGCCGACTCGGACGTTGACTGCGACGTCGTCGCGGCGGCTACCGGTCCCGGGCTTTACTGCATCGGGCTCATGTTCATCCGCGCCGGCGTCAACCTCGGCACCACGACCTACTTCGCGCGCGCGCCGTTCGGCGAGGCGGAGGACGTCGAGGCCGCGTTCCTCGCCCAGCACTACCTCGCGCACGAGGCGCCGGGCGAGATCGTCGTCGGCAGCACGCTCGCCGAGCCCGAAGTGATCGCCGCGGCGCTCGGCGAGCACGCGCGGCATCGCGTCGTGATCCACCGCGCCGAGCGCGGGCTCAAGGCCCGCTGGGTCGAGATGACGCGCGACAACGCCGTGCAGGCGCTCAAGATGCGGCTCGCGACCGAGGCCGGCATCGAGGCGCAGCTCGAGGCGCTCGGGGCGATTCTCGGGCTCGCGCAAGCGCCTGCGCGGCTCGAGTGCTTCGACATCAGCCACACGCGCGGCGAGGCCACGGTCGCGAGCTGCGTCGTGTTCGGTCGCGAGGGCGCGCAGAAATCCGACTACCGGCGCTTCAACCTCGAGGGGCTGACGCCGGGCGACGACTACGGCGCGATGCGCCAGGCGCTGACGCGCCGCTACAAGCGCATCAAGGCGGGCGAGGGCAAGCGCCCCGACGTGCTCTTGATCGACGGCGGGCCGGGCCAGCTCCACGAGGCCGCGAAGGTGCTCGCCGAACTCGAGGTGGCCGTGCCCTGCGTCGTCGGCGTCGCGAAGGGGCCCGACCGGCGCGTCGGGCAGGAGCGGCTTTTCTTGTTGGGGTCCGAGGCCCCCCTTATACTGCCGCCCGACTCGCGCGCCCTGCACCTGATCCAGCGGATCCGCGACGAGGCTCACCGCTTCGCGATCGCGGGCCACCGTGCGCGCCGCGCGAAGGCCCGTCAGGCGTCCGTGCTCGAGGAAGTGCCGGGCTTGGGTCCCGCCCGGCGCCGCGAACTTCTGAAGCGCTTCGGTGGTCTGCACGGGGTACTCGGCGCCGGCGTCGAGGACCTCGCGCGCGTGCGCGGCATCGGGCGGCGGCTCGCGGCGGCGATTTACGAACGGCTGCACCCGGACGCCTGACGCGTGACCGATCCCTACACCATCCCCAACCTGCTGACCGCCCTTCGGATCGTGCTGATCCCGGTGATCGTCGGGCTTTTCTACCTGCCGTACGGGTGGGGCGACATGGTCGCCGGGGTCCTGTTCGCGATCGCCGGGATCACCGACACGCTCGATGGCTACGTCGCCCGCCGCATGGGCCAGGTGTCGCACCTCGGCGCCTTCCTCGACCCGGTCGCCGACAAGCTCATCGTGGCGACCGCGCTCGTGCTAATCGTCAGCCGCAATCCCGACTGGTACGTGACGCTGACCGCGTGCGTGATCATCGGCCGCGAGATCGCGATCTCGGCGCTGCGGGAGTGGATGGCGGAGATCGGCGCGCGCAAGAAGGTCGCGGTGTCGGCGCTCGGCAAGTTCAAGACGATTGCGCAAATCGTCGGGCTCTCGATGATGCTGTTCCGCGAGAACTTCCTCGGGCTGCCGATCTACTGGATCGGGCTCGTGCTCACGATCATCGCGGCGGTGCTGACGCTGTGGTCGATGGCCCTGTACCTCGAGGCCGCGTGGCCGGAGCTCAAGCAGCGCGCCCACCCGGACCGGCCGCATTCTTGACAGACCGGGGCCGCCCTATAGACTTATGGGTTCGCCGCGGGCGGGAATAGCTCAGTTGGTAGAGCGCAACCTTGCCAAGGTTGAGGTCGCGAGTTCGAGCCTCGTTTCCCGCTCCAAATTCTCCTGAAGCTGGCGTCGTGGCGGAGTGGTCACGCAGCGGACTGCAAATCCGTGTACGCCGGTTCGATTCCGGCCGACGCCTCCACGACCCCGACTGACACTGTCCGATGACCCAGGATAACGCTAGGATTATCAAGGCGTTGTGCTGATTTCTTCAGCGAGGCGTGGAGAAAATCCGGGCGAATTCCCATGGAGTCGGCGACGTTCGGGCGGGCGTAGGTGACGCATCCCCATGCGAAGGGCCCGCCATTTCTGGGCCGCTACACTGTGCCCGTGCCCATCCCGCTCCCCGAATCGCCCCGGCTCCGCTACGCGCCGCTCGTGCTCGACGATGCCGAGTTTCTCGTCGAGCTCCTGACCGACGCGGACTTCCTTCGCTACATCGGCGATCGTGGCGTGCACTCCGTCGCCGACGTCGGGCGCTACCTCGCGGAGGGTCCCTGGGCGAGCTATACGACCAACGGCTTCGGGCTGCTGGCGCTGCGCGAGACGGCAAGCGGCGCGCCCGTCGGCATCGCCGGTCTCCTGAAGCGGCCGTCGCTCGCCGACGTCGACCTCGGCTACGCGCTGTTGCCGGCCTTCCGGGGCCGCGGTTACGCGCGCGAGGCGGGTGCGGCGTTGCTCGCGCTCGCCGAGGCGGCGTTCGGCCTTCGACGCGTCATCGCAATCGTCACACCGGACAACGCGGCGTCCATTCGCACGCTCACGGCCCTCGGGTTTCGCGCCGAGGGAAGGTTGCGCGTGGGCGCCGCGGACGAGGTCGAATGCTACGCCGTGGCGCTCGGTTGAGCGCCGCGGAGGAGTCGACGCAGCGAGGCCGGCGGCGCAGGGGCTGGCGAGCGGCCGCCGGCAGGTGCCATGCTAGGTTCCGGTCGCGCGCGTGACGGAACTGGTAGACGTAGCGGACTTAAAATCCGCAGCCGCAAGGCGTGGGGGTTCGAATCCCTCCGCGCGCACCACCCCCCGACGAGCGGTTCGGCCGAGCGACGCGAACGTCCATTCGACCATCGCCGCAGAGGCGTGGAGTAGCGGAGGGCACGGCCAGCCTGCCGTGCCCTCCGGCCGTCCGCACTACTCGCGCATGCGGTTGTAGATGTTGCGGAAGATGATCAAGAGCGCGATGCCCGCAAGTATCGACGCGACGTTGCCAATGATGCTCGTCAGCGACGGTCCGGCCGCCGGGATGGCGTCGAACGTGCCGGCCAGCGCGCGCAGCGCAATCGCCGAGACGATGATGCGCACCTGCGCGTCGCCAGGCACGTTGAATCCGACCGCGACGCCGAGGACCGCGAGGATGACGCCCGCGTACGGGATGCTGACGAAGGCCGCGACGACGGCCAGCAGCAAGGCAACGATGCCCAGGATCTTGTAAACGTTCATGTTGACTCCCCCTCCGTTGAGTGTTGTGAGTCCCGTCGCACGCGCCGCTCGGCCCGCCCGATGCGGACGGGCCGTTCCTTGTTTCGAGTTGTTCCGCGGTGACGCGTGACGTCCGGGCGCGCTTAGGCTACGCCGGATGGGCGCACGCCGGATAGGGCGGGGCAGCACTCGCCGGCCCACGGGCGGTCGCCGGCGTTGCGGACGACCACGTCAGAGCACGATCGACGACGCTTGCGGCCCGCGTGGGCCCCCGGTCTAATCACGCCTCCCCCGATGGAGGCCCCCGTGAACAAGACCCTGCTCTCACTGATTCTGCTCGCCGTCAGCGCCGCGCCCCAGGCGCGCGCCGATGCATGGCCCGCGGAACAGCGGTTTCGCGACCTCTACAAGGAACTGGTCGAAACGAATACCACCGCCTCGACGGGCAGCTGCACGCTCGCCGCCGAGCGCATGGCAGCGCGCCTCAGGGCCGCAGGCATCCCCGAGTCCGACCTGCATCCATTCGCGGTGCCCGAGTATCCGAAGGACGGCGGCCTCGTCGTGATCTTCCCGGGCAAGGACCCGAAGGCGAAGGCGATCCTGCTGCTTGCGCACATCGACGTTGTCGAGGCCAAGCGCGAGGACTGGGTGCGCGATCCCTTCAAGCTCGTCGAGGAGAACGGCACGTTCTACGCGCGCGGCGCCGTCGACGACAAGGCCGAGGCCGCGATCTTCGTCGATACGCTGCTGCGCTTTCAGGACGAGCACTACCGCCCG
>Ga0335069_10001656_pt1 | contig 35656 bp, 42 predicted proteins | sample Lox_Sample_11_FD_206714 | JGI IMG/M metagenome (GOLD analysis project Ga0335069, IMG submission 206714) | Soil microbial communities from Loxahatchee National Wildlife Refuge, Florida, United States - Lox_Sample_1.1 | ecosystem: Environmental > Terrestrial > Soil > Wetlands | place: USA... | reverse complement strand
AAAGTATTGAGGTACTTATCAAAGCGATCACGCTTATCGAGCTTCAATTTTCCATTTTGAACTATGCCGTAAAAGATTGGTGTCATGGATTTGGTTCGTCAATTCCAAGATACATTTTATAGCATGGGACACACCACACGTCCCCGTAGAGCGCATGAACTTTCACGCGCTCCCCGGTCCTCACGCGGCCGCACTCATCGCATTTGAACCAAATCCAATTGCGGCGAATGCCACGGTGAATTTGCCAAAAGAATTTTCGTATGTACCAAGTGATGTTTGACATGATTTTATTCAACTGCCGCACATCCTGATCGGTGGTTATGCTCATACCCGCCGCACTCCGGGCAATCCTTACCATATTCGGGATGCTCCTTATGCTGATCGCACGGATAGAAATAATACTCGGTGGATTCTAATTTGCTTTCCTTGCATCCGCATTTATAAACCACAACGGCATCATTCTGAAACGTGACCGTGTGATCTTTATTTTTCCAAGTTCCTTGCGGTGACTGAATCATCAGAATCCTTTTTCCTTTTTGATTTCTTCCTGACGCAATACGATGGCCCGGCAACCAAGGAAGGCATCGAAATCGGCCTTTTGGTTGGTGCATGGGACCGGGAAGAAGTCGCCGCTTTCTTTATCAAAGCGGACGATCCACCGCTCATCAACCTTGATCCCCATTTCATCGAGCGCGTTGGCATACGCCGAAACTTGGAACATCATTTCGTCGTAAATACCCGATGAAGTTTTGTAGTCAATGAGCGCCGTTTTGCCCTTTCGGGTCGCCACGGCATCGGCGATACCGGCGTAATCGTACTTCTTGGAGTACAAATGCTTTTCGCCAATTTTGATCTTAAACTTTTCCTCATCAAGCCATTTCAAGAATGCGAGGACGGCGTTTTTAACCTTCTCATCCTCTGGCATGGGCGGATTCAACCCCTTGGCAAAATCCTCGGCCCACTTGTGCGCTATCGTACCGGCTGTGGCCGCTTCCTGCTTCCTAACGCGATGCAAGCCGGTCGCTTCGATCACAATGTCTTCGGTGATAACAACTTTTGATTTCAGCTTCATCAAAAGATGCTCCTTGGTGATCCGTTCTTGCCACGACATAAGGGCGAACGACTTATCAACCGCCTTCGTGAACCCCGTCACCGACTTTGGCCGGTGATCGAGGGTCTTGAACTTCTTTTGGATGAACGGACCTCCGACGGAAAAGAGATGTCGGCTAACATCGAAAGTCATGGAAACATCTTTATACGGATGGGTCGTTATGATCCCTGTTTCCTTCGGGGCAACAACAGCCGATTTTTTACTTGCCATCTTTTTCGTGTAGTTTGATTATTTCTTCAATAAGATTTTGACTGGAAATCTTATAGCGCTTCCCGTTCACCGAAACTATCAATCCCATCGCCGGAAGCGTAAACGACGCATCAAACTTTGTATCTCCAAATGAGCCGTTTCCAAAATGTTGCGTCATAAACATCGCCTTCTGATCTAACTCCTGCACTTCCACTTCGATCTTACCCGCTATTTTATTCTCGGATTTTACCTTCGTCTTATTTGCCATTTTGCTTTTGATGTTTGTAGGCCAACATCTTCGACAAGATGTCTTTGGCTTGCGTCGGGGTGAGCGCCCACGACTTCAAGTCATAGCCCGTTACTTTTTTGATTCCCGCGAAGATTTGCGGACCGCTTGTCGCTCCCAAGTCCTTGCAAATCTTCATAATCTGCTCGGTTTCCGGCTGAATCCCTGCGGTTTCAACAACCTTGCCATGAGCATCAGTCGGTCCCTGCGGCTCGTCATTCGGATCGCCCTGAACCGGAATATCGTTGTCGTGCATCTCTCCGGTCCCATAAACGTCCATTGCAAATCCGAATTGAACCATGCACCGCTTGAAACAATCCGTCTGCGCCGCCTTGAAATCGTTTCCAATATCAAGGTAATTTTCCGGCGTATGCTTACATCCCTTGCAATACTTGATCGCCGCACTTCCATAATCTGATTTCGATGCAATCACGGCTCCGGTCTTCGGGTTGCGAACCGTGAGCTTGCCTTTGACGGTGATAAAATCGCCATCAACGCGCTCGCCCAAAATATCGAAGTCGTGAGAGAACCCAAAGACGAAATTCGCCTTTTTCTTAAACCACCACCCCGGCACATAATCCCATTTTCCTCCGCCCTTGCCCGGACGCTGTTTGATGATATTCTTCGGCGTCGGAGCAATGATGCTCATTATCTGACGCTCATTGAAAAGCGTCGGAATGAGCGTGTATTTGCCCTGATACGTTTCGGGCTTTGCGATCTCCGAATAAGGAATGATCGCCATAGCTCCGGGTTGAGCCGGTGCAACCACCTTTCGCTTCCGGCTAACTGTCTTCTTCGGTTTTTTAGTTTTTTTGATTTTTTTTGACATATTGATTTGAGAACTATTTTACTGATTCGGGAAGCGGGGAAAACGCACCGTGTCCGATTTGTTTTCCCCTCTGCCGGTTGGCTTTATAAGCTCGTCAGCCGCAATCGCCTCCCGAATGACACCGTGCTAAACCATTTCTGCGATCAAGACGACTACGACTATTGCCAAGATCGTCCAACAAACCTTGTCCCCGGCGCTCATCCGCTTTTTCGCAAGATAGCTTACGCCGTTGGGACCATCTTTCATTACATACCCACGCATAATTTATTTTGTTTTATTTTTGCCGACCTTTATTTCTTCGGGAAAAATTACCTTGGTAAGAATGCAATCGTACACCTGCCCCTGATCCGTCTTAAACGAATCAAAGCGCCAATTCTTTCGTTCCAATGCTCCATACATGATCTTTTCCGCTTCGGTCATATAGGTCTGCCGTATCTCGTTCAATTTGCGCTGATCGCCAACAACTGACGGCGGAAATATATCAACAAAAATCCAAAACTGATCCTCGCCTTCGCTATCGGGGATTGCTTTATGTGACACCTCTATTTTTACGTTTGATTGGCCGTAAAAATTCGTGAGGACCGAACGGATCAACGTTGCCTTTTCTTCACTTGTGGCCGGAAGATATATGTTGTTCATACTTCCATTATACTCCGGTAGGTATCCTACCGCAAGGGGCATCTGTGGATAACTTCGGAATAGGCAAAAAGCCCTTATTTTGCGGGCTTTTTAACGCGCTTATGGATAACCCGGTGATTGGCCCAATACTTCCGGGACTGCTCGCGCATCATTTCCTTCGCTTTGGCGAGGCCATATTTTTTCACTTTCGCATTCCAACCAAGTTTGGAAATAGATTCCAAATGCTCTTGTAAATTGTTAGTTTTTTGCGCGGCCATTTTTCGTGGTGTTATGACAAGGTTTGCAAAGCGTTCGACCATTGCTAATATCCCAAAGTTTCTCACAAGCCAAAGCATCATCAATCGTGTTGATTTTATATTCAATAAGGATTTTATAGAAAGGAATGGGGTTATGATCTGCCTCCAAATAAACTCCCCTTGCGCCGCACCATACGCAAGTAAAATTATCTCGCTTGAAAATATCAAAACGCCATAGCCGGTACTTGAAGCAATTTCTTATCGCATTACGCAATTCAGTTACGCCCCCTTTCCAACTCGGATTATTTTCACCTCGCATTGCCAAACTCCTTTTAGCCAACGCCTCAACCGTTGGCTTCACTCCCAAACTTGCTTTGCGAAGTTTCGCCCGCATTTCATCCGTAACCTCATGTCCCGGCTTGAAAGCAGTCGGGCTATTCCGCATTTTCATTCGAGTTTCAAGAGATACGGTATGCCCCTTTTTGAAATTCTGCGGATTGTGGCGCATTTTCTCTCGCGTTTCGGGCGAAACAATACGGCCCATCAAAGCCACGCTGATATTGCGCTTGTGTTCTTCCGATAGAGGTTTACGAACAAAAATTCCTTTTGGCATAATATAATTATAACATTTATGATATGTCAATTATGGCATCTTCTATTGTTTTGAATTGAGGGACATTATAGCGAGCGCAAACAATATCAACGTTGCCTTTCCGCCAAAATCCTTTGGGGCATACTACGCGCAATTTGCTTGTATGATTGCCACGGTTATTCGCCCACAATCCCAACTCTAAAAGAGAAATCGGTGATTTTGTCGGCGGATCAAAGTACATCAAAATAATATCTGCCCGTTCCATCGCTTCGAGTTCCCAAGTGACCTGCTCTACAAATTTATCATTCTCGATGCTTTGAACCCATGAGCTATCCCAATCATCTCGGCGCGGATTGAAAAGCATGATATGTTCACGATCAGCCAATAATCGCTTTACTCGTTCTTGCCAATTTTCTGCGGCACCCATCTCAATACTGCCCGCAAGAAAAATCTTCGTCATAAATTGAGAACCATATAGAGAATGGGGTGCTTTTATTTCTTGCATGGTTTTATAATTTTCCACCGCCTGAATTGGCTTGAACCAAAAGACGGCTATCAATGAGTTTTTGAAGATCAAACGCGTCGGTTTTATTTAATGATATTTTCATCTACTTTTTTTATTGCTTTAAAGATTTCGATTGCGACTTGCGGAACCCACGCGTTGCCGATAGCTTTGAGCCGTTTAACTCTGTCCATCCCGGGATATAACCCATCAGCCATTCTGAAAATTGCGGGTTCAGGCGGGCTTCTTTTCCATATTTTTTTGCTATCCATTCCGGTAAAGATGGTCCTCCCTGGCGCCTTTTGAACCCGTCCATTCCATTGCCATCTCTTCCTTTTCCGTCGCGCGCCGCCGGCGTTGGCAATAATCCAAACGCGATCCCTCCGGTGCGGCGCGTTGAGGGCAACAGCCGGTATAACAAATGCTTCGACTTCGTATCCTGCGCTTTCCAAATCAGCGAACACTTGTCGGAGTACCAAACCGTCGCTCCAAGTAACAAGTCCCGCAACATTTTCACCGACGATCCATTTTGGTTTGAACTCTCGAATAACCCTAAACATTTCAGGCCAGAGATAGCGGTTGTCTTCCGTTCCTTTTCTTCGTCCGGCTTGGGAAAATGGCTGACACGGGAATCCGCCGGTGAGGAGATAACATTGCCTAATCTCGGATATTTTTTCCCGTGAGCCACCTGATACCCCTCGCTGTTCTTCGCTTCCGGCGTCGGAAGCAATGCCGTTTCCACTTCGTAGGCGAGATTCGGCGTGAAGTCCGACCGACTTTGAGGCGTCTGCTTCCCTGCTCTCGGAGTTGGTAAGAGTCCTGATGTCACCGTAGATTTGCGCCGTGGGCCAATGTTTTTTGAGGACTTGTTGTGCAAAGGGTTCATTGTCGCAAAAAATATGCTCAAATTTTTCTTTTCCCCAAACCTGATCGGCCGCGTAAGAAGCTCCGCCTATTCCTGAAAATAGATCGAGATGAATCCATTTCATTTTAGTATCGCCAATCAATCCTTCCCCGGTCACTACCCGGAGGCAAAATGACATCAACTTTGTCACCTATCGAAACTCGGATATTCGCTTTCATCATGCGACCCGCCAAATAGCAAATGACAATCCGTCCATCAACATCAACCCTGAATTGAGCATTTGGCAATGCTTCGGTCACGACGCCTCGCTTCATATTTTTTATATCCTTTGCCATTTAAGCAACAATCCCCAATGATTTTTTATAGCCCTCGTAATTCCCATCGGATAAGGCGGGAAGCATAGGAAGCTCCGGCAACATGCGGCGCTTATGCTCCCATTTCCGATCAAGCATTTCGAGGAAATAGCACTCGTCAGGATCGAGGCCATAAAGCTCAACGAGGGTTTGCGGAGCAATCTTGATCCGCCTCATAAATTCTTCAAGCTCTTTTTTGCCTCGAAACTGCGCCTTCACTTCCTCAAAGCTCTGCTCGGATGCGGGAACATAGCCGACCACCTCTTTGCGCTTATTGAGAATGTTTGACCCCACCAAAATAAAACGCTTCGTGGGATCGGTATTTTCCGGTTTTAACGACGACGAATCATGCACTTCGGTCAAAGATTCCTTCACGCGCTCGGCTTTTTCCTCTGCGGAAATGCCATCGTCAATCACATCTTCCGCTTTCAAGGAAGCATCAAATTCATCTTCCTCATCGTCGGCGTTATTATTCTGAATCTGTTGCGACGGCATGGGCTTGAAATCTCGTTGGCCCGCGTTGGATCGCGTGGCCTTTGTACATTCTCCGCCGCAATTTTCACACTCAACGGCCGTAGGCGCCAATTGCCCTTTTTGGAATTCCCGCTCGGCCTCAACTTCACAATTGCCGCAAATATATCGTAATGAATAAGTGTTAGACATGGACAAATACCGGTCCGCAACATCCGGGGACGACCCCCCCGACCATTTCTTTTACTGCTTCCATCGCTCGCGCAAAAACTCTCTTATTGCACTTTTTACAAAACCAATGGCAACAAATGTTGCAAAATCCGATTGAAAGATTTTCCCCTTTACACACATGGCACTTCCCGATCTTGCGCCGATTCTCAACCCCCGGATCATTCTTGCACATGTATAAATCCTACCATGACAGGTTGTCTACCGCAAACCCTTTTCTGTGGATAACTCATCATTCCACTTAATTTTATTCTGCTTCATTTTCCACATAAAAAGCGCGACCGGCGATTTTGCATTCCCTTGACGGATTTCATTATAAGTTTCATAAACGAACTGATTGCCGTGCGTTTTAATCAATCTCATTAAGAGCGGAAAAGCGATTTTTTTGCCGAAAAATTTATAAATCTCGTCCGCAACAAATTGATCCCGATTATAAACCTTCGATAATTCACTTCTTTTTTTTAATTTATCTAAATACTCTTTATCCATATTCTTAATCTTCTTCTTTTCTTCTGCTTTTAAGAATTCCCCATCCCCTCAAAAATAAGAATTTTCGTCCCCTTCCCCTTTATTTTGAAGTTGATGGCTTTAATTTAGGACGATGCAAACGCATCTCCCTTCCGATTTTAAATTCTATTGTTCGACCGAACTTTTGATAGGTTCGTTCTTTGAGCCGAGGGGACTACTACGGATGTATGACATCTGCTATGGCCCATGCGTCTTCAATTTTTAGTTTGATTTATTCTCCGGCCGGAGCGGGATTCAAACCCAAACCTTGCGGCGACGCACCATGCTTTATACAGGCCCCCTCGGTTCAAAGAACAACCCGCGACTAAAAAGTCCGCCCGATGGAGCGGACGGACTTTTCAAGAACCGTGCCTCGGCGCTCCATCGCCGTAACATTTCAGTTCCTTAATCGTAGCATATCAAAAATTCAGCGCTGAATCAATGTGTGTATTTCCTGTGAATAGGTGCTTATTTCCAACACGATTTTGATGCCGACCACGGCGCCATTCCGAAATCGTGGTAGAGGTGCAACGCCCACAACTCATTACTCGAAGTTGAATTGATGATGTCGTACCCCTGCTCGGTTGAACTCGCAAGCCAAACCGCCGTGTTGATCTGACAGGCGCCTACATCCCGTTTCACTTGCACGGTTTTCCCTGTATTTGGATCGGTTTCATAGCCCCAAAGAATTGATCCATCAGGAAGATATTGCCGGGGAATTTTATTCGGATCGCCCCACGATTCGCATGAACAAGCGCGTTCAAGAATCGGGGGAAGGTCAACTATCGGTGTCAATGGTTTTTCTGTGGATAAGTCGGGAATTTGGGCGGCGGCGGCCTCCGGCGGATCGAAGATCGCGGAGGACCGGGGATGGTGCAAGATGCGACCCCATCCCGCCAAGAACGCTATAAAGCCCAAAAGGACGGCCGTAAGGAGCGCGAACGCCCCTGATCTGCTCATACCTTTAATTCTACCAAAAACAGCCCTATTGGGCTGTTATGGCGAATGCTTGTTGGGATAGGATCAGCCGGAACCGGTCCGTCCTGCATATGCCTTGCAATCGTCGTCCTTGATAGGGACTTGAAATATATAACGTCACAAAAGGCATTTTGTTTCAAGTAATAAAATTGCCGCCCACATAGAGGGGTGGGCGGGCTTGGGTGGGATTTAAGGAGGGATTGTGGCGGGGTTAGGCCGGATCGCTTTTATCGTTTAAGGTCAACTGCGACGTGCCTTCGATCAATATGGTGAAATCGGTTGAGCATGACGTACACACAAATCCGTCACAAAACTCTTGAAGGGACTGACCCTTCAAAACTCTTTTGAGGATCGTGATGGGGATTGCGATAAATCGTCCGCAATACCCCTTGCAAAAAATCATAAACGAATCCTGCGGGGGTTTCGCGGTTTCCATACGCCCTCACTTCCGAAGCTCGTTGGCGAGCTTCTTAATTTCTCGCTCTCGTTCGACGTTCACGATTCCTTTTGCGTCGTCGTACAAGCTGTCGTGTAACAGGGTTGATAGTCGCGCTTTGAGTTTTGCGCGTTCGTAGAGCGCGTGGGGAATAGTTAGGGTTTCCGTTGTAGGAACGGAATAGGTTGGCGTGGGACACGTTACCATCCTCCCGATTCCCGAATTCGCTTCAAGAACAGGTCTTGCCGGTGCTGTTCCCTCTTGTCCATGTAGCGACACAAGAAGGAACGAGAAGCCGACCAAAATGCAAAAAATCGTTTTCGCCACATAGCACCTCTCTTAAATTTGAAGCTACTATCTTTAAAATAACAAAAAACCGCGCATTTCTGTTCGGTTTTTTGTTGCTCTATATCCTCGGAAATATTGTAACACACCTAAACGCGGTGTGCCATTTTGTAGGCGGACATCGCTTGGTTGGTCCCCGTGATCGTCTTCCAAACCTTGATGATGGCGCCGTAGGCGGTCACAAGGGATGATAGGACGGTCAGGATCGAGAAGACGGCGCTGTATGCGTCGGTCCCCAAGACATCAAGCGTAAAGGCCGGGTGGATACCAAAGACGGGAAGGATATTGAAGATCGCCTGAACGACCGTCAATGAGAAAAATCCTTTAACCGTCAACGCCACCTGCGACGGATCGCCGCTCGATACCACAAGCCAAATCCAAAATTTTTTAGCGTTGGATAACATGTTAGCATAACAAGTTTCTCAAAGGGGTTTCGACCGGGACCCCGACCTTATCTGCAACGAATTTCGCATAATTGACCGGGTGGTTCTTGTCCACATTCCCCGGCGCATAAATTTGAAAATATTGAGCGATGGAAAGCGAGCCGGAATCGGGAAGTTTCCACAACTTTGCCTGATTGCGATAGGGGATCAATTCATTCTTGATTACGTCCATAAGGAATTGGCATCCGGCGTTCATGCCATCTTGCACCGTGGCATACTTCCCGTAATTCCCTCCAACGCCCAATCCCAAGCATCCCAATCCGTCAGGGATCGCGGATGTTTGCCATCCCGAAAATCGAATAGCGGCCGGGTTGTTATTCTGAAAAGTGATTGACCCCTTCGGATATTCAATGCCGTCCACGATCTGCCCGGGCGTGTACCACCCCTCAAAAATCTGTTGCGCCTTAACAAAGGCGATCACGCGCAATGGGTAGGTATCCATTCATTTAGTATATCATATTGCATCAATGACCTTTTCGTATTTATCCCATCCAATTTTGAGGTTCGCGCAAAGCTGTTTTTCGATGGTAGTGGCGAAACGATGCTCCTTGGTATAAGGCGCATGGCGATCATTGCCCGGTTCGCTCGCGTCTGTCGGCTTACATCCACACGGCGCCTCGCTCCGGGTCCGCCGGGCTTCCTCATAGGCCCGGTCAAAATCGTCCACCTGTTTTTGAGTGATGCCGCGCTTCGCACAAAGATACCCCTCAATGAATTCGTGAACAGCGATCATAAAATCATAGTCCTCGTTCCCCGTTTCCGAAACCACAATCTCGCTCAATGACCCTCCCTTGACAATCCAATCGCCTACGGTGTCGTAGCGCTGATCTTTGTGCGGGATGGTATGGATGCGGATGTTCATTCTTCGGGTTCAAAAAGTTTCATTTCATTTGCCGCGATCAATCGCTCTTGCGGATTCGACAAATAATCTTCGCGGTTGAGATCGGTACGGGCGGTCCGTCCGGGATAATGAATGTGATCGAACTTTTGCAACACGGCATCGGCGGCCGACTTCAAATCGTAATCGTGAGCGCAAATGATCCCGACCTCATTGGCATAGCCCGCAAGATAATACTCATCATCTTCCTTATAAGTATCAAAGTGGAAGAAGCGGCTTTCAATATCCTGATCGTCGTCAAAGATGATCGGCAATCCCTCAACCGGCTTATCAATCCAACAGGTGATCGAAGCGCCAAATCCTGCGCGGAAATGGCGTCTAAAATTTTCCACGTTCCCCATCACAAAATCCGAAAGTATTTTCCCAATCGGCGAGATCGCTACGGTGAGGAATAAATTGGGATGGCTGTTATATCCAAAGCGGCCGCAAAATTCAAGGAACCACGGTTGATCGTCAGCGACAATGAGGTTCATATCAATAAAGCCCGTGTAATCCTTAAATTCCGGCTGTTCAATGAGCTTCCAAAGCGTTGCCTTCAATATCTTCGCATTCACCGGGATCACGAACTCGATGTCTTGGGCGCATCCGATCATGCGGCCGTGATCGCCGTTATCCTTTCGTTTGCATTCAAAATTGCCATGCGCGAAAAACGGCTTTCCTTGGTACAGCCACAATTCCACGTTGAGTTCAACGCCCTTCTTGCGCTCTTGAAGAATGTAGTCGCCCTTCCCTTCGCCCTGCGCGGCGAGGAACCGGTACAATTCTCGATTCGCCTGAATATCATTGTCGTTATCCGGGGTGGTCGTAACCCACGCGTGGTCGTCGGGTTCATCCGGCTTAAAAACATACGCGATCATTTCATTCGCATCCAAGAATTCAAGACCGCTCGCAATGTCGGAAAACTTTTTCGAGGGCGGCTCGGCGAGGCCCGCTTTTTTGACGAGCGACAGGCCGTACTCGCGGTCGTGTTCGAGCTTGTCAGTAAGCTCATGCCCTCCAATGACATAAAATCCTTCCTCGCGGAGCTTGTCGGCCATCTCTGATCCGAAGTTCATATCAAATACCCAAAGATAGTCCTTATAATCTTTGCGGCGGCTGAACAATTTTTCGAGCGGCATTTTTTGAACCACATCATCGCCGACACGATATAATTTTTCTTCTTCTTCCTCTTTTTCTTTCGGCAAGATCGCCATAATCACGTCTTCAACCGAACCCTTATCGCGCCGCGATGCGCCGCGCCCATCAACCTGATCTTGAAGCATCTTGGCGAACCCATAGCCGCTACAATCCTGCGTCGCAATGATAAATTTGGTGATCGCTTCCTCTTTTTTTTCAGTTTTGTTTTGGTCAAAAATCTCCATGATTGTCAATAGCTTAAAAATGTAGGTTTTATAAGGGTTTTTGGGGCATTGGTTGATATTCTACCGACTTCATTGTATCATAGAAGTATGGAAACATTGAAGGGGATAGCTTCATTTCTGAAATTTTTGGGGATTATTTCGATCCCTTTTTGGTTCTTATTGCTGTGGTTCGTTGATCGCATCACGGCCTCGATCATATTGCTTTGTCTTGTCGCGGTTTTTGCCATTGTCGTTATAAGATCATTGTTGCCCGAACGGAAAAATGCGCGGGACCGTTGATTCCGCCGTCTGACTTAATGTTTTGGTGATCCCCTTTTCCGCCGCGCCTCCAAACGCGGTCGCAACGTTACCGGCGATACGCGGCGACGACGCGCCGAGGGACGCAACGGTGGCGGCGCCCAACCACGGATTTCCTGACGCAACCGCTTCTACGCCCGCGCCCACCTCGCCGACGGTCCGAAAAAGATTGCTCAATGATCCAATTGGCGTCCAACTACTCAATATCGCGCCCGCAATGTCGTTTTGAAATGCCTGTGCGCCATCCTTTCCCATGACCTGAACAAGAGCATCCATAACCTGCGGGTCCTTATTAAAGAGTTTCATAATCTGATTCAACTGCGTTGAGGGCTTTGCGCTTCCGGCCAAGCTCAATTCTTTAAGAAGATTTTTTGAAACCTGTGTCTGCTGTCCGTATTTCGAGAGCATATCCTTATAGGCGCCATCGGTCGCATCGCTCAATGCCGACGTGAGATCGCCTTTTACATTTCCCAAAACAACGTTGGCGCGAGAGTTGCCCGCGAACTTGAAATCATCCATCAGGTTGCCGATGGCCTGACGAAGCCCATCAAGGCCCTTCACGCTTGTATTTTGCCACTCATTTATTTTCTGCCATGCTTCCTGTAAATTGGCCTGATCCGCCTTTGAGAGCGGTGAATCGGTAAAAACGAGATCGCCAACCGATCCCTCTTTTTGGGAAATCTTACCGCCGAATTTCGCAATATTTTCCTCGAATGAATCAACGACCGCCTGCTTGCCCTGAAATCCCGCCTTCGCGGTCATGCCATCCAACGCGCTTCCGTATGCCTCATTGCGGCCCTGCAAAAATTTACCGATTGCGTCTTTCGCTCGGCTCACCAAATCCATCTTGCCTTCGGGATTCTTCGCATAAGCGCTGATCGCGTCCGATACCTCGCCGGGATTGTCAATCGCCTGCTGAATGACTTTGCTTCCGGTCCCGCTCAATGCGCCCACACCGTTTTTTACGATGGTGCCGAGCAATGACGTGACGGCCGGGATAGCGGCGCCTATCGTCGCTCCCAATGCCGTTGATTCGGCAACATCCTTTGCGCTTGCATTATTCGCGGCCGCATTACCGAACCCCGATTCTGCGCCGATGCCCGCGCCCTGCAAAATTTTTAATCCTGCGGTTGCCGGGGCCGCCGCTCCCGTAGAGAGCGTAGCCGCCGTATTCGCCGCGATCCCAAGGTTTTGTTCTTGGGTTTCAACATTGGCTTCGAGGTTCTTCATTTCCTCGTCGGACATTCCCATCGCCTTTTGATTTTCCTGAACGGTCTGCATGAGTGAGGCGCGTTGCGGATCATTCGGAGCAAGCGTCTTGATCTTCTTCAAAAGCGCGGCCGTCGTTTGCGCCAATTGATCTTTGCTCTGCGCGACGGGCGTTTCCGCACCGGCGGTCATTGCGGACGAAATTGGACGAGCGATAAGGCCGCCAATACCCTTCGATCCGATGGTGCTTTGCAATAATCCCTCGAACCAATTTCCTTGCCCGTTTCCGAAAACATTTTGCATAAATCCGCCATTGCCGCCCTGACGCGGATCAGTCGGAGGTGCGGAAGGAGCGGCCGGAGTGTCGCTCTGACCCTTAAAGGTGTTATAGGCGTCATATACGTCCTTCACATACTTCGGGACATCATACGCGGCCCCGGATGCGTTTACGCCGGACCCCGTTGCATTCGGATCGGGCTTCCCGGAGTTCCACATTGAAGCGATTTGCCCCGGATTATAGCCCTGATCTTTCCATGCCTTGATACGCGAATAGGCCGCCTTGTTTTCATTTTCAAGCGTGATCGGCGCGTTCGGATCGCCCAAATACTGACCGGCAACGGCCTTCCAAGTGTCGGGCATCCATTGATAGCGCCCCTGCTCGCCGCTCTTTCCGGCGGTTGAAGTGTTATTGCTTTCAACCTGACGGATCGCCTTGGCGAGATTAACTATCGTCGGATCGAGATTCGGAGTTGTGGTTGCATTGTCAGCCATTACCAATTAAAGCCCGATACATCTGTTGCGTCGGACGAAGACGCATTGCTTGAAGTTGCCTCGCTCCCGCCGGATTGCGTGTAATTATTTACGAGGTCATTGGCTTCCTGTTGGGTTGCGGCAATGGCGTTCTTGGACGACTGTTCGATGGTCTGCATCTGTGCAAGGTACTGACTGCTCGTCAAACCAAGCGGGATGGCTTCTGCCGCCGTTTCAGCGAAGAACTGACCGCCACGGCCACCGGCCAATGACGCCTGCATTGCGGCGTAGTCGCCACGGACCGTATTGATGAGTTCAACATACGAGGCCGCCGCATCGCTTCCGAATTTCGTCATTAACTGCGCCTGCGTCGCCTGCAAATCGGATTCCGTGATCTTTATGCCCGCGCTCGATACTTCGTCAGCCAATTGAGCGAGGCGAGGGAACTGCGACTGCAACGCGCCGGAAGTCGTTTCGATCTTCGCTACGCGATCCACGATGTCGGTGATACCTTTCTTGTTCGCGGCATATGCGGCCGAGATTTGGTTGATGTCCAATCCGAGATTGTTGGAAATCTGACCGGCCATATTCTGAATGGCGAACCGGGCCGCCTTGGTGTCAGCCGCCGATCCCAAACCGAGTGACGGCATCTTTCCGTTTTGAGCAAGGTAGAGCTTCGCGTTATTCAAGAGCGCGTTATAGGTGAGGCCGCCAAACTGCGAAACCGGCGTATCGCCCTTGCTGATAACTTCGGGATCAATCTGTGAGAAATCAATGCCTCCGGTCGCTCCCGATGTGTTCACCGGCTGTCCCTGATAGGTCGGGATGTATGGCTTACCGGTCGAAAGGTCAACAAGACGGCCGGACGAATCAACATAGCCATAATCGCCATTGGCGAGCTTCAAGACGTTCGCCTGATCGAAGTTTGTCCACGGAATAGATATTTTCATCGGATCGCTTTGCGTGAAGGTCACGGCGCCGGTAATCGGATTCAATTGGGTAGTAATGACGGTCGCATTCGTATTGCCGTCTGCATCAGGCGCATAATGGACCGAGGACTGCGGCTGATACTGCGCGGGGATAGAACCATTGATCGTCGAAATGAGTTGGAAGGGCGAAAGGCCGGTCTGCTGTAAAAGCTGTTGGAATCCCTGTGGATCGGCCTGCTGATACATCGTTCCGTTCATACCGGTCGCACCGATGGCTTGCGCGGCTTTCGTCGCGCTCGCCGCTATATCCTGCTGATGCTTGATCGCATCTTCGGCGTTCGCGTGTGCCTGTTGAGCGATGCTCATGGCATTCTGATTGATCTGACCGTAGACCGCTTCCAAAGCGGCCGCCATTTCCGCCTGCGTTGCCGCGAGGCGCTTATTGTTATTATCCGTGGTCGCACCCTGATTCGCCACGGCCGCGCCGCCACCGGCAACGCCCGAAGCAAGGTTCATGGCGCGGGTCGCATCGGTGTCGCGCTTATTCTGTTGCTGATCCTGCCGTAAAAGATTTCCGTAATATGAAGTGATCGAAGAAATTTCGCTTTGCGCTTGATTGAATGCCTGACGATATGCGCCTTCTTCGGAAAGCTGATTACCGTACTGATCCACCGGGCCGCCTCCGGCCGGATTCGGATTATTTGATCCCGGAGAGCCATACGGAACACCCGATGCGCTCGAACCGAACGGCGCCGAGGTTGATTGCCCGGTTACGGGATTCACCTGCATATTTGCTCCGCCGCCTGATGCACCGGAATTCGCCGGAGCGGAATTCGGAGTTATGACGCCATTCACCGTGGACCATCCATAAGGATTTGAAACCGTCGGTCCATAATTTCCGCCACCGGTCGGGTTGCCATAGCCGGACTGCGCGGGCGTCGGTGTCGTACCTCCCGTTCCGCCGATAGGCAAAATCGCGCCGGTCGGATTACCGGTTCCCGCGATCCCTGAAAGTGGAATGGGTTGATTTGCCATTAGAATTCCGTATTTTGGGTTACTATAAATCCTCCGGTTGCTCCTGCGCCTGCGATGGTGCTTTGACTGCTACCACCCCCTCCGCCCGATCCTCCGCTTACGTTTATCGTTCCGCTATTAGCGGTAAGACAGTTATATAAAATAACAACCGAACCGCCTGCCCCTCCGCCTCCGCCTCCGCCATTGTTTGCATTTCCCGAATTTGCACCATTCAATCCATTTGCATTGATGGTTCCTGTGAAATTGAGGCAACCATTCACTTCGATATACAAAGCGCCGCCTCCTTGACCTCCGTTCCCGCCCGAACCGCTACCATTTCCTCCGCCTCCGCCCCCTCCCTGCCCCGGCAAAACGAGTGCCTTATAGTATTTAGCCGAAGAAGTGGATAGCTTCAAAGAAACACCTGCGGTCGGCGTTGATGCGCTCGTAAGTCCTCCCTGCGGTCCGTTTGTCGGCGAACCAAACCCCCAAGCACCATAAGTATTTCCTGAATTTCCACCCGTACCGCAATTTGTTGTTCCTGTGGTTCCATTATTGCCGTTAGAATAAAGCGATGCACCTCCGCCTCCGCCCGATCCGCACGTTCCCGAACCTCCGCTTGCGGAACCTCCCGTGCCACCGGCTGAACCAACGGTGGTGAGGTCTATCATCGTCGTAGTCGCGGATGTCAAAGTTGCATTCCCCTGAACCTTCCAAATGACTATCGTTCCATTAGAATTTGCATTGGAAAAGTTTATTGTGCTTGTTCCCGCTATCGTAAGCGAAGAAAAGTTTTTTACAACGACGCTCGCACCGCCCAGATTATAGGTTTGCACCGTTCCCGTCGTGAGGTTCAATGCGCCATCGGCTCCTGTGCCTCCGAATTTGGAAAACGAGGTAGAAGCGATCTGCACTCCATTGATAAGGAGGGTTCCATTTACCGTTGATGTTCCGGTGAATGTCGTGTTTGCCGACGTGAGGGAATTCGCGGTGACATTATTGAATGAGGGCGATGTACCGCTTGCAAAGCTCGCATCAAGCGTACCTGATGCGTTAGTGGCCGGAATGGAATTGGCCTGCGAAGAAGTGGCTACAACGCGAGTGGTGAGCGCGAGATCGGCGCCGGTCGTTCCGACGAGCGTTCCTGACGCAATATTCGCATTATTCGCTTCCTGATAGATGCCTTTGGTCGAGGTTGATCCGTTCGGTGCGCCTGCGAACGCCAAAGCGTCTGCATACGCTTTATCAATGATCTGCCATCCCTGCGTAAACGATGATGATGAAACGCTTGAAGATGCGTACTGCAAGATATTCGGGAATGTCCCGACGCCGTTCAAAAGGCGCGTCTGCTGTTGGAGTTGCGGGAAGTCCGTGATCTTCACATCGGCGCCGTAGCGATGCGAGAATTTGAGCGAATTATAAGAGGTCACGCCGTCCGATCCGATACCGCGAGTGAGCGCGGTGACAGCCGTGCCGGAGGCCGTGCCGCACACATACTCGGTCGTCGTAAGCCCGGAATCTATCGTGAAACAGTAGCTTCCCGAAAGCGTGGTGCCATCTCGAAGCGATCCGCTCAAAAGCGTCATGCTCGTATCGCCCGACTGCATGGCGGCCGCGAGCGACGTTTCAAAGAGCGCCGGAGAGTTATTTATGGTGTCACCAAACGATTGAAAACCCTCAATGCGGTTTTCAAGAATGTTTATTTGCGCTTGGATGTCATTCAGTTGATTTTGAATGACCGCGAGATCGCCGATTGTGGCGATGGGACCGATGGATGCGCTTGCCCCGAACGGAAGGACCAAAGAGGCGAAAATCGCCGATACTGCAAGGAGTTTTTTGACGTTTTTCATAGTTTTATTATGACATATTGACCTTTTAATCTGTTATTCCACCAAAGGCGAAAGAATGGTGCTTCCGTGGTAGTGAATTTGCTTCCAAGTGTACTCGTCAATCTGCAAAAATCCGACCGAAGCGCCCTCGAACATGACCTGAATTCGGTCAAAAAGATCGGACCCGATCTCGATTTCCTTTTCAAAAGAGTAGGCATAGACCGTCCCGCCGCCCCCGACGATGTTTGAACCGACCGTCGGGCCGCCGACCTCGATGGGCGTTCCGATATTCACATAGGGGCCGTTTCCATAGATCGTATCGAGCAAAACGAACGTTCCGAGATCGTAGGCGACGTAAATTTGAAGCACCTGCGAGGGCTGAATCAGTCCCTTGACAACAATCTTATCTATGGTCTTAATCCCGGCGCGGCCAAGCCGATCCGGTCCCGATTTCCAATAATTGTTGATGTTGAAGCCGTTATCATCGAAGCCGGAGAATAAGATTTGGAGATTTGGCGAGATGGAATCGCCCGCAAGCAACGCGCCGAGATAGGTTCCCATGCACGAAGCCCGGTAATCGGTCCGGTCCCAATACCCCGTCTTTTTATTCATCACGAATATATTGTCATTCGCGGCGTCCGGTACGCCGTTCGATGATCCCATGCCGGCCAAGAGGTAATAATCGCCCCATTCCTGCACGACACCTTTGCTGAACGTGTATGCCGAGAGATCGAGCGCGTCCGAGATCGTGCGCGGGATCACAAGCGGATTCACCGAAGACGATGAGTATTGAAGCTCCAAGATGCGAAGCGTGGGATAGGCGAAATTGTAAATATCGAGATACAAAATGCCGTCAGCCGTTTCGTATCCGGCCCGCCAATAGGGGATGCCCGCATTCTGCGCGAAAATCTGTTGGTTCGGTGCCACGGTTCCTCCGGTCGCGTCATAAAACGTGGAGTTGTTGGTAAGTTGAAGCTGATACACGCCGTTTTGGTGGAAGCAATAGACAAGGCCGGAGAGAAAAAACGCATTCATAAACGGACCGACGCCCGGTTGCGGCATTTTTATACTCTGAATCGCGCTTGACGGGGTTTCCGGGGTGAACTGCAAGGGTCCTTCGTTGCTTGAATAATCCTCGTAGTACGCATAGGAAAGGTGATAGCTGTTCACCGGAGCGACTTGGAAATTCGCAACGATGGCGCCGGTCGCATAATTCACCGATCCGGCATTGTTCCCGGTGGTCGTCGAAACGAGATTGCCATTTTGATCGTCCACAAGCTGTTCAACAAGGCCGATGGAACCGCCCGAAGAATAATTGCTGAATGCGCTTGAATCGGTATAGGTGAGCGTGATCGTCGTCGGCGTCAAAGAGCTTATAATATCAATCTGATTGTTGATCTGCGTCATGCCGCTCACGCCTTGGATCATCACCACGTCGCCCACGTTGAATCCCGTCGAATCGCTGACGGTAATGACGGCCGGGTTCGCTTTCGTGATCCCGGAAATTCCGATCGGCGTACCGACAAAGGCCGCGATCTGAACGCCCCACACATTCTCGAAGCTCGTATCAATGACAAGCGTATCCGTATACTGCGTCGAGGTGCCATCGGTCGCCTTTCCCTGAATGCCGGTCTTTGCATAAAACGGCGGTGAAACCCCTGCGGTGTCGCCATCGCCCCATGAAATGAAAAGATCGGTGCTGTTCGGGCGACCCAAAACCGGGCTGATGTTCCAAAGATAGGCGCGTCCCAAATTCATCGTGAAATATCCCCGATACTGATTCGATTGCAAATCAATGATGTCGCTAGGATTGGCGGTCAAAATTTTATAGAACGAACTATGCGGCGATGAAACAAAGACCGCATAATCGGCGAGGTTTTGATAGGGGATGATCGCCACATCATCGTTCGCGGCCGTCGCGGGCAATACGCTCGATCCGATCTCAACGATGGATTGCGAGGTCGCATTGTAATAGAAAAGATGGCGCCCGATGGAGAATATCGGCACCTGCGTTCCATTTTGCTGAACACCTACGCCCAATCCCGACACGAACCCACTTGAAAGGAGCGACGTGGCGATAGGGATTGATCCGCGCCGCAACTGAATATTGTCGCCGAAATATACATCCTTCTTGTCCGGCACCGGAGCCGCGCTCGTAATCCAATTCAAGGCGTCGGGGCTTTCCCCACGCTTCAAATCATCCAAATTCTTTGCGGCGTTGTTCAGGCCAAAGAACTGATCCACCGTCACATCCGGCAACATTCCGTTTGAAGAAGTTTTTGCCATAAAGTTTAGAAGGTATCATTTGCGTCGCCCACCACACGGGAATAAAACTGATCGCGGGTACCGTCTTCCTGCGAGTAATCAATGCCCTCGCGTGACGATTCCTGCATACCGGCATCCCAATCGGCCATCTTCTTTTTAATGACGCCGAGGCGACGTTCAATCTTTAATGCCTGCGCCGCATTTACGACATCATAGCGGTATTCATCGCGGAATTTCATGGCAACCGAAAGCGCGAGCGAAAGATGATAGCGGGGCGGGAATTTCCACGTCGTGTTCGCGGTGATTGAATCCGTACCGCCGATATAATAGATCGCAATGGTATAGGTCTGATCCACGGTGCCGCACAAGAAAATCTGTCCGTTCAAGCGATCAATGTAAAATCTCGTATCATCATCTTTGTATTCCTCGCGCCGGGCAATATCAATTTCATAGAGCCAACGGAAGGTGATGCCATCGGAAGCAATCAACTTCACCGCCCTGCGCGGCTCGTAGAAGTGAAGGAACTCCGGGCTTGCGTTCCCATTGAATCCCGGCAAGTTGAAAGGCGTGAGATAGAGCGAATTCGCGGTCAGCGCCGTCGAGGGGCTTACCGTTTGTGTCTTGTCCACGGTCCGCAAGATCATCCAATCCCGCTCGTCTTCCATTTCACCCTGACACTCGGCCAAAATTTGATAGAACAAAGTTTGATCCATCTGATAGCCCAAAAGTGCCTGCCCTGTGGCGGTGTAGAGTGCGGCGCCGTTCATGGAGATTCCTGCCATTTTATTTGTTGAAAATGTTTGCTATGGACCTTACCGCCCGACGTAATGCGGCTTGAAGGTTGATGAGATTTTGCATGAGAGCGGCGAGCAATCCCAATTTCTGAACATTCGCGTTCGAGCTGTCCGACCAAAGACGGACGTAGCCGACACCGAATGCCTTATTGAAGGTGGCGCGGTCAAAATAGAACAGTCCGTTGAGGCCCATATCCGGTCCCCATGAATTTTGAATGACGATATAAGGAATGCCATTGATCGTAGTGAATCCGGCAATCTTAATGGCGTGTCCGCCCAAGACGCTATGGAACGTCGGCGTGATGATTCCCTGATTCGTGGAATCCCAATCGCCGTACCAAATGACGAATCCCTGAACCGGACTATTTTGCTGAACGATGGCTGTCCGCACGGAATCAAAGAGGTCCATGCCGTTGTTCGGCGTGATGGAAAACGTAGCCGAAGCGCGATCCGTCGGCAACGGCTGTCCCACGGGAACCCAGCCGATCTCAACGCCGACTTCCATGCAAGTATCGGGACTGGTGCCGTTTTGCGTGATCGGTGCGCCGTCATATTGGCATTCCTCCTGCCAGTATGAGTTGGGATCATAATTTTTATTCTTCATCGAACCACGGGTTGCACACGCGGAGTATGCCGTGCAAGCCGGGGTACTGCCCTGATTCAAGATAGCGTTCACGAACAAAAGCTCCGCCGGAATCGCAGTAGCCCCATAGGTCGGAAAACTTTTATGGTAAGAAAGGTGATGGCGCGAATGGCCCCACACCGGAATCTTCACATTAAATTTTCGTTCGTCGTGAATCTTGTTCATTGCAATTTTATTTTTAGCTTATCCCGAATCATACGCAACTGATAATCATGGTCTTTGATGAGATCGCCGAGCTTTTGGTTGCTTTCCACCATCTGTTCGAGCAACCGATCCGAGTGCGAAAGCCGGGCATCGGTTATTTTTTGGTTTCGGGTAAATATGTACGCCACCAAACCGCAAACAATGGCTATCAGCGCCACTACGATTGAAGTCATTACGTCTGCGGTGTTCATTCCTTTATTATCGCAAATAGGTATTGATTTCTGTCCTATCCTGCAAGAAGAATCATTTGAATTGAAAAATACCGTTTATAAATTGGAATATCCCATTGACGAATCTAGCGACGGGTGTGCCGCTATATAATCCCGAAGGCGGTGGGGCGTTATCATAGAACGTAACGATGCCTCCGATATTCACGCGTGCGGCGGCAATCGTCATTTTGCCCGTTTGAGCACCCGTCGAGGAAATTATCTTGCTTTGCATCGCGGATTGGCGAGCGGCGACCGAAATCTGGGTAAGGTTGGAGTATCCCGTACCGAGTGAAAATGCTGACGCGGTGCTAGCATGTTCACATCCGCCAATAACCACTTCGTTTGCTTGGGTTGTTACCCCCGTCGTACCCATAGCGCACGTCGTTGATGCCGTCGCCGTGGTAGTGGTAGACATCTTGTCGAGCGTAGCCGTTCCCGTGAACCCCGTAAATTGCTGGACAACGCCCGCGAAGTTTTCTGCGGAAGCGTTGAACGTAACCGTAATGACATCGTTGGAACCTGCGTTTGTAACGACGGCATACCACACCCCCATATTTTGGGTTCCTGCCACATTTGCAAATTCAAAATTGGGGACTTCGGTGAAGGTGTTGGCAAGGGTGTCGGTTACGTTCGATACCGCAGGAATCGCCAATGAACCGCCGTCGCCCATCGCAAAAAGCACAATGAGGTCTTTGGCGGAAACGGATGATAATTTGCCGAAACTGACCGGAGATGCACCGCTTTGCGTCGAAGTGCCTGCCACGAAGGAAATGGCGGCATGGGCTTTCGGCATATTGTAAACCCCGAAAAGCACTATTGTAAACAAGAGTGTCAACCAGAGCTTTTTCATTAGTTCGGGAATTGGAAGTAACAGCTTGGCGCCCCCGACGACGATGAGGTGGCGAGGTGAAGTTGGATAGAGGACGATACTTCATACGACTCCCATACGGTGAGCGTCGAAGAAACGACCCATCCGATGCATCCCGGGCTGAACGGAAGTGATGAACTGCCGATCACCATAATTGAAGATGTCTGATTTCCTTGAAACAGCGAATTTCCCGCGACGATCAATGCGCCCGTAGGAGGGGTTGATGTACCAATGCTAGCCGTGGTGGATGCCTGTAAGCGCGATGCCGATATAGTCGCCGTACTCGTCGTATTGCCGAGAGCGCTGAATGCAAATGTCGCCGCTTGGTTAATTTGCGGGGCGGCATCGGAGCGCATGAATGTATTTGCCGATCCGTTCGTTGCGGAGGTGCCGACCGAGGCCGTTGGATTTGCGCCAGTAGAGGTTGAAAGACCGAGCGTGGAAGTGGCAGGAGCGGTGATGGTGCAGGTTGATCCGGTGCAATTTGCTTGTATTGGCCCAGAGGTGGCGATTGTGATGGCAGGCCCCGTCGCGGTACCCCCTGCAATAATGGTATTTGTCGCAACGAGAGACGTGGGAAGCCCAAGACTACTGGTTGTTATCGCAATAACGGTTCCCGTAGAAGAAAGAAACGCGACACCGCCAGTGCTGGATGCGAAGGTAACGGTACCGCTTACCGTGATTCCCTGACCGAATTTTTGTTGAGCTGTCCATACCGTCGATGAGCCAGCGGCGACAAAGCCTGCGCCATTTAAAAGTTGATTGTCGTTGGTTGGGATCGTCGTCGATGGATTGTTGACCGAGGTGCTTGATGCGAGAAAATCGGTAAGCGGCCGGAATGCCGCAGTTCCTAGCGCGGTCGAGGTGTTCGTTCCCCCATTCGCCGTTGGTAAAATACCCGTGAATGAAAAACTTGTCGTCGTTCCGTTTTGCGTACTCGTAATGTTTCCCGTTCCCACGGCGGCGACCGTTCCCGTTGCACCATTCAAGGTAGACACCCAATTCCCCGTGAATTGCGTTATGGCAAGCGAATGAAGGACTGCGGTGATTGCCGTTCCTGTCGCATTGGAAAAATCTATCCCACCAGACGCCGAATTATTTGAAAGGGATTGCACCACCGTCGAGGTTCCCGAAATCGTGTTGCTATTTACGAAATATACGAAACCCGAAGCAGGCGACGACGTTGCGACACCACCGCCTCCACTTCCACCCGGGCATGTTTCAAGAAAATAATAAGGAAAGGTTGATGTCGAAATATAGCAAAGGCCCGGACTGTCGGTTGAAGATGCCTCGACCAAAACTCCGTTTATATCTTGAAATTGAGCGATGCGATTTGCGGTAAGGGCGCTCGTATCAAAACCCTGATAAAACTGACCGTCGTTCGTCGAAGAACCCAATGATGAAATCCAAATAACACCGTTTTGTGTGCTGTTTGCATCACCGGCATCAAGAATAATAGAACCATCGTTTGGGTCTGTACCACCCGGGAAAGAAGATATACTTCCACCATGAAACGCGTAGCCACCACTATCACCTCCCGAAAGCTGGAAACCACCACCACCAAGAAGGAAAAACTCGGAAGGGTCATCCATACCATTCGGGTCGCCATAGATGAAGAAATTGCCAAATCCGCTAGGGGTAGCGAAGCCCGGAGCCATAAAATCGCCCGTACCACTACTATAATAGTAGGAAGGCGAAAATATGAAATGTCCATTGCCATCGCTGAATTGTACGGAGCCATCGGTACCCGTTGCCGAGGCAGAAGGAGTAGAAGTGGAAAACCCCGCCAAAATAAGGTCGTGTATGATGGTTGAGGTGTTTACCGAAATCGTACCTGATGCCGTAATGGTTGCGGGAGAAAGTGAAATCGCATGGCCACCAGAGATGAGGAATACGGTCCCCGAAGAAGACCCGCCACTACCGCAATTTCCCGAATTATTGATAAGCACCGACGATCCGTTGGTTCCGATACAGGGGACATTCGCACCGAGTTCGGGAATCGCAACCTGCGTGGACGTTGCCCGCGTCGTGATCGTCGAGGTCGCGCTGTAATACCACGGATTGAGCGATGGAACAGTATCGGCGTGGGTATTTTCAATAATCCCGCCTGCGATGGCGAGGATGAAAAGCCCTATGAAAAGCGGTGTATATTTTCCCTTCATGGTTTTGATACGGGAAGTTTTAAGAAATCTCTGACATGCGCCGGTATATTCGACTTCGGCGGCTGTTCCGTCGTGATCTCGTTCGCGGGAATGGTAGAGATGGCTTTCGATATATGGGTTGCGATTTTATCAAGCTCCGCCTTGCGGTTCTTGTTCTCGCCGTCAATGAGCGACTTGAAATGCTTTTCGATAAGTGCCATCATGTCGGCATGGAACTTCGTGTGGTCGGTCTTGCTTGATTCCGCACCGATATTGAGGAGCTTCATCAGGTCCGTAACGGCGGCGCTTACCGTTTCCGAGATCATTTTTTGGTGGCTCACCGTCGAAGCCGATAAATTCATGGTGAACTCGCCGAGCATCGCCCGAAAACCGGCCAAAAGATCAGCGACTTGCTGATCTTTCTTTGCCGACATATCGGAGATAAATTTTTCGTTGCGGGCATAGCCGTCCTGCAACGCCCGAAGTGGATTGCCTACCTGATCGAACATTCCGCCCATCACTTTGTACATGATGCCTTCAATGTCGTCCTCGGTAATCTCCCTCCGTTCCTTTTTCTTTTTCAGGAAGCCCAATTCTTCCTGAATGAGTTTGCGAATGGCCTTGTAATCTATATCCATGCCGCCGCCATTCGGACCGAGCGCGGGAACGTATCGCTGTTGAACAAGATAGGTTCGCTCGGTCGTGGAGTATTGCTGTGAAACCTGCGTATAGGCGGAATCGGTGTACACGGTCGTCACGATGGAGATATAGAAACCCATCATGCCCGGATTACCCAACACCTGCCAAACGCCGGTGAATTTCTGATTGCCCTGATTCGCCAAATTTACAGTCGCAATAACGCTATTATTCTGCACGTTATAAATAACGGCTTGGACGTAATAGGTGCTTGGATCGCCCGCCCAATCAAGCTGACGGACGATGGTAAATTGTTCGAGAGGGTTCAGTTGCATTTTAATTCGTGGTATAGCTCACCGTCGCGTTGGACGATGAAGCCGATCCGATGCAACCGATAGGTCCGGTGAACATCGGCGATCCGTTCATCGAGAAATCGCCCGCCGTCTGCATATAGTGACCCGTGCCAACGGTAAGCGTCGAGAGTTGGCCGACATAGGTGCCGGTCGCCGACGTATCCGTAATGTCGAAGTAATTGCGGATGCCGTTGAAGGCAATCACCTGCGTCGCCGGGTATCCGGTATTCGCGGTAAGAGTAATCCCAAGTTGGCTCGTCGCACTTACATTCACGAATGCGCCCCATACCGTCGAGGTCATGTTGATCTGCACGGTGTTTCCGTTCGTCGAAGTGCTAACCGAAATTTTGAGGGTCGAAGAAGGAATAAGGGGCAAGAGCGTATTCGCAAGGGAAAGCGCCGTGGTCGTGGCCGAAGCCGCCGTGGTCGTCACATTGGTCGTGCCAATGGTAATCGTCCACGCGGTCGTTCCGGTCGCGCTCGATACGGAGCTTGAAGACGGACCAAATACAATGTTCGATGCCGCGAACTGTCCGCACGTCGAGCTACCAATGGTTTCCGTCGGGAACAAGAGCGGCGATCCCGAATCTGCTTTCGTGGATTTCGTCGGCACATTTCCGAAGAAAAGCGCAATGAGCGAAATCGCTACCGACATGAAGATTAAGAATTTATATTTTGTTTTCATTTTCGTGATTATTGGTTTATATAGCTACCTTTCATTGGGTGCTTATCGCTCGCCGCCTTTTAGTGACGGCGAGAGTAAGCATCCTACTTCACAAGGCACACCCGCGCCGTACCGGTGGCAAGATCAAGCGCCGAACCTCCCGTATTGTAGAGATTCAACGTTGCTGATGCCGCTCCGTTTACGTCGCAAGCGAAATCTGCGGCGGTGGATGTCGCGGACGTAAGCGATCCCTCGCACAAGCTACCCAAGACGGCTCCCGGTAATGTAATTATCGTTGAGGTCGTCGAGGTCGCTGATCCGTAAGGACCGATTGATGCCGGATTCCACGTCGCCGTGGCGCAATTCGCCGAATAAGTGAGAGAGCCGCCCACGGTCGTACTCGCAAGCGTTGTGACGCCATTGGTATCAATCGAGAACTGACCCTGCCCGCCTACCTTGATTCCACCCGTAAAATAGAACAGGTCGTTTTGGACTTGTGTTCCGAAGGTGGTCTGGTTGAACGCCGCTTGCAACCCAACCCCCAAGAGGAACACAACCACCGACACTATGACCGAGATCAAAATGACTTTGGCTGTGTCCATTGGATTAGTTGAATTGGTTGATAGGCGTACCACCGGCACCGAACGAACTGCAATCCACCTGAACGTCAATGATTTGGAACGACTGGTCGTAGAAAACCTTGACGCCGTACAAATCCCACGTTACGAGATCGCGGGCCACCTGACCTGAAACCGGGTTCAAGAACAGGTGCGGCTTCGCCTGCATGAGCAAGCTGACCGACTTGGAGGTGGCAAAGAGGTTGTGCTGTTTCTGCTGTTTGCTGACCCATCCATTGCTAGATGAAGTGAGCGTAGCCGCAACCGGCACAACTCCGCCGCCGTTGATCTGAATGTCCACCGTGGTCGAGCTAACGACCGCCGCCGTGGTGTTGTAAAGCAACTTCTGTTGCCACACCGTGAGGGACGACTGCGTGAAAGCGTAATAGCTTGCCGAAGTCGTGTAAGGATCATTCAACGCCGCCGCAACCGCCGCCGCCGTAAGAGCGGCCGTACCCTGCACCAAGATATTTCCGGGCGTGGTACCGAGCGATCCGGTGACAAAGGTGAACGTAAGGGCCTGTGAAGTACCCTTCACGGTCACACCGTTCAAGAGGGTGAAGACATCACCATTGGACGGGTTCACCGAAAGTCCGAGCTGACCTTCCCACATCAATTGGTTTGACACGAAAAGGTTGTAACCCATGAACTTTCCAACGTGACCGTTTCGGCTGATTTCATCACCAAGCAACGAGGTCTTGCCGCCGATGAACTGCAAGAGATAGTTGTAAAGCTGTGGCGAGATAGCCGCCGCAAGCATGTCGGAAATTGTTTCCAATTTGACATCCTTCGGAAGCGTCTTGTTCGGGTCATAAACCACGTTCAAGAGTTGGAATTGCTGAATACCGGCCGTGAAAACCGACATGATATTCTGCACTCCGACGGTAAAGGCGTTTCCCGCCGTACCGACGCCCGGATTGATAACGGAATCATCAATCACGGAGGCCGCGTTGACGGCCATTGCGCCCAAAATGTTCGCGTCCACCTGCAACCACAAAGCATTGGCGGCTTTCGTGGTGTATTTCAACTGCGTCGGCAAGTGGTCTTGGAGTTTCTGCCACTCAACGATTTGGATGGACGTTTCCTCCTTGATGTTCACGGTACCCGTATCAAGAGTGTTCGTGAAGCTCTGAACCGAGTAGGAGCCGTTGGCGCCCATCTGGTTCACTACCAAGTCGGAGGCGTACTCACGGTTGAACGTCGCGCCTTCGCGCACTCCCGGCGAATATTTTTCGTCGGCGAACGCACGGAAGACCGGCTGTTTATACCGCGTGTACTCGTACTTGGTGTCCCACACCTGCATCAAACTGTAAGTGTTAGCCACAAGAGTAAACGTTTATTTACGCTACGAGGTCAAAGATTATTCCACGGAACTTCCGTCGGGATTGTTGATGTTCCAACCGCTTCTCTGATCCTCCGCTCGCGCCTCCTTCTCCATTTGAGCATGACGCTTTTCAAGCTCTTTTGGAGTGAGATTTCGCGCCGGAGTTTTCGATCCACGGCGGTTCTCGCCTCCCTCGTTTCGTCCTCGGACCGGGGAACCTTGTTCAAAGGTGTGGGTCCGCGACTTACGAAAGATTTGATCGAAGATGTCTTTGTTTTTAAAGAAGACATAATCGAATTCCTTATCCGCAAACTTCGGAGCGTGTGAGAGGCGATCCATCGCCCTTCTCGCCATTCGGAGTTGTCGCGGGGTCGCATTGGGGTAATGCCTCGGCAAATCATCCGAGAAACTATCCCATTCTTCGTTGAAGATTTGTTGATCTCGCAACTGCGCTACGGTCGTTTGAAGCTCACTCAACTCCTTGGGCGGCTTCTGTCCTTTTTGCACCAAATTTATCACTCGGCGCAATTGGGCTTCGGCGGTTTGAAGAATCTGCTTCTTCTGTTCCTCCGTTTCCTTGCCCGTGAACACAACCATCGCGGCGGCCTCGGCACGAATATCCTCATCGCTGATAGCAGGTTTGGCATTTGCCGCTTCCTCGTATTCTTTCAGCTTGGATTGTGCGCTGGCTAATTCGCCTTCGATTTCCTTACGGCGGCGCCTTTCGGCGGCCTCACGTCCCCTAATCCGTGCAAACTTCTTTGGGGAAATACCTCTGCGGGAACGACCCCGATCTGACTCATCGTCGTCGTCCTCATCGGCTCCGTCGCCGTCGTCTTCATCGTCGTCTTCGGAATCATCTTCCTCGTCGTCGTCAAAGAGATCGTCGTCGTCGCCTTCATTTGAATCCTCATCGTCTTCAAGTTCGTCGTCCTCGTCTTCGATAAGGTCCTGCGGATCATCCATCCCCATCTCAATCCGCTCTTTTTCAATTTCGTCCATTGGTAATGGGCAAACTGTCTTAATTTATACCCGGCCTGACAGGGCCGAAGCGTTTTTACAAGGACCGCTACCTTCCGCAACATTTTTCCGTGCCTTGCGGGGCCACGCGTTTTTATAAGGAGGTTTGCGCGCCTCCATCACAAGATTATTCCTTGGCGCCGTCTTTCAACTTCGCCGGGCCTACTTCGGTTGAGGCGGGTTTCCCTGCCGATGCCTTTTCAGCTTTGGTCTTTGCGGCACCAACCGCTTTCGCGGCCGAACCATCAAGGCCAACTACCTTCGTCACATTGCCCGCATGGGTCGTGGCGTATTCGGCCGCAACCTTTTTGTAATCCTTACCATGTCCCGTGACCGGCTCATTGCCGTCGGTAAAGATGCGGGTCATTCCATGACCGGGTACCGACTTCTTGTGATAGACGACTACTTGGTTTTTAGCCATTTAGCGTTTCAAAAGAGTTCGTTTTTTGCGGGCGCTCGACATACGCCGCTTCATATCAGAATTATGTTTCTTTTCCATAGCTTTGCCCTTCTTCGTGATCTTGTTGCCCTTCATGGCGCCCATATTATTCATGGTGCCGTAAATGTATGCCTTTGCCCGTTTACCGGACAATCCTTTTTTCTTCGCGCCTGACGCCAATTTGTCTTCAAGGAATTTAGGCATGTTATTTTTTCGCCAATAATTTCTTTGCGGCGGACATCATCGCATCGTTGGAAATGCCGGTCTTCGTAGAATTGGCGTTGCCCTGCGCGGCCTTCGGGATCATGCCGGTTGAAGCCGTTGAAGGAGATTTGCGCTGTGCCGCATTCTTGGTGGTCGTGCCGCCACGCTGTAAAAGCTGTTTCGGAGCGGGCTTTTTCACGCTCTTGCTTTGAGTACCGCGAGGAACGCGCTTCGTCCCGGCCCGTTGATTGATCTTACGGCCCAAATTCGGGTCGTAATGCGACATATCGCCCATATCTGCTTCGGAGTAATTTTTAGTAGCCATTGGACTTTTTAGATTTACGCGGTACGCGCTTACCGCCGGTGATTTTTCGGATTTTAGACGACACGGATTTCTTTTTTGGTGCCTTCTTGTCCATGAATTTATTATGTCAAATCGTCCTCATCATCTGTTCCGGGTTTATCCTTGAAAACATCGGCTTCAAAATCAATCTGTTTCTCCACGCCCTCCAAGAAATCGCTGTATCCGAAAATGCTGATCTGCACGTCCAAGATGTCCCGCTCGATAAAGAGCAGTTGGCGGGCATTCTCGCTCAATTTGCGGTTCGTGCCGAGTTCGCGGTTGATCGCCTCGCGCCGCGCTTGAAGCATACCGGCCATCTCAACGATCTTCGGAAGACGATAAAAGGATTCCTCGTTTTCCTCGGCCCATGCGATCTGCTTCTCCCAAAAATCCATCGTGGACTGCATTGAAGCATCCCAGTCCGCCGATTCTCGAAGCTGACGCAATTTTTCTTTTACCACTAAAAGTTCAGCCATGTTATTGCATATTTACTTTCGGTAATGCGGCGTTCACCGGCGGCCGCGCCTGCGGACCTCCGGGACCGACGCGAGCGGGCTGACCTCCGCCCTGCCCTTGATCCTGTCCTTGGCCCTGATCGCCGCCCTGACCCTGCTGTGCCTGCGCCGCTTTCAAGCGGAGCGCCAACTGCGCCATGTTCTCGGCAACGGTCTGCGAGTGATCGCGCACATATTTCACGAATTTCATGGAAAGCCCCTTCTTCATAAGCTCAACGTGATGCTGTTGCTCGAAATCCAAAATGCGGCGTTGGAACGTGACGGTGGCCGCCCAATAATGCTCCGGCTCTTTGTCCTTCAACAGTTCCTTGATCGCGTGATCGGCGTGAGCAAACTGCGCCTGCTCGCCGCCCATGCCGCGCAAGTCCATCGCTTCTTCGATTTCCTCCTTTTCCCAACCGCCAACGTCGGACAATAAATGTTCCAAGCGCCATTCGGGATTGGTCCGGGCGGAAAGGATCGGGTCTTTGCCGATCTCTTGAAGCGATGAAATCTTTTGCTGTTTCCGCAACGCGTCTTCCTGATTCTGTTGCTTCGTGCTGATGATTTGAATATCATCCTTCGTAACATCAATCTCCTTCAATTCTTCCTTGAAGCGATAACCGAGTTCGGGACCGAGCATATCAATCGCCTCGGCTTCGCTCAAATTCTCTTTGAGGCCGTCAATGTAGCGGAGCATGAGTTCGCCCCACGCTTCGGTGTAGGAATGACTGCGATAATCAACGCGCTTCGCCAACTGCTGAATCTGCGCGAAGATAATATTATTCGTGGCCGAACTGCCGCCCTTCTTCGGCTGTGGAATATTCTGATCCGATCCAACCTGCTCGCTCGTAAATGCCGTGAGCCAATTCACAAGGTCCACGGTGCCGGTGATCTCCGGGGTGCTGATCGTATAGACGCCCTCCGCGATCTTGCGGGTACCGCCAAACGTGTTCACCGGAACCAAGGTGTCGGGGCGATACTGCGCCTCATCGAGCTTCGCCACATTCGTAATCATCTCGCGGTCGTAGTACCGGCCGTTCAAATTCCGCTTGGCGCGGTTCGTAAGGTCTTGGTTGAACAACGTCACGATGGAATCAGCGATAGGATAGAGAATATCGGCCAAGATCGAGGTTCCCCAAAAATTCTGATCGTCCTCGTCGGTAGAGTACGACACCCACGGATACAAACCGCTCGGCTGAATTTCGGTGAGCGGGCAAAAACGAATCCATGTCTGCGTCCACGGATCGAACAAAAGGTAATAGCGTTCGCCGTTCATCGTCAAAACCCATTCGCACAAATTGAACGTGACTTCGCCCACATAGTTATTATTTTCAGGATCAATGTTGAGCGCCTTGTAATGCGCCGACATTTCCTCGTTGAACTGCGACGCCTTTTCCATATAGTCCTTGTCCTTCGAGCGCTCAACAAGAAGTTTCACCGCATCGCGGTCGTAGCCGAGCTTCTTGATGCCATCAACCAATTCCTTCTTCGTCTTCATCACGCCCTCAACACCGGCAAAGAGATGGTTTTCAAGAATGCCCGCGCCGGTCGGTAAGGCGCCCTGACAATGGAACAAAAACGGGTTCTCGGTCTTCAAAATGGATTTGTACGGACCCTCGGTTGAGAAAATCTTATGGATACCCCGCGACGTAGCGACCGCATATTTGCGGGCCTGCCGGTCTTTATAGTCCCACCGGGCCGTCGGCAACAGCGACTTCCGTTCGATCTCGAACATCGCATTGATGCCCTTCACCGCCATCAGGTTCTTGCCGGGATTATTTTTAACCTTCACCTGCAACGGATCATCCATGTCCGCCGTGAGCTTATCGTAAAAGCCCTTCAAAACGGGAAGCGGCACGTTGAATAACGTGCGCGATTTCTGTTTCACCTTTCCGAGCAACATCATCTCCGCCTCGTTGATCTTCTTGAACCGAATACGCTTCAATTCGGTGGAATCGTGGAGTTGAAGCAATGCCTTTTGTAATGCTTTTTTGGCGAGTTGTTTTGTCGCTTCCATTGTTTAAATCATATCAATTGATCGGCCTTATCTGTTCCGTGGGATTGGCACGTCACGCACTTGCTAAACGACTTCCACCCGTCGTGGAGGCGCCGACGGAAGGCCCATAAATATTTATAACGCCCGCATGACGGGCATTGCCTCACATCGAGCCGGTGGAACATAAATGGATCACGGGGCGCATGGCACCACGGGCAAACTGCAAGCTCTATGTTCATCATTTTCACCCGCTCCCATTGTGAATCAGGGACCGAATACGTCCGTTGGCAATCCTCGTTTTGGCACACAATGGTAATGGTCTGATTGGCCTTCATGTTTTAAGGAATGGGTCTTCGTCAAACATATCGAATAAATCTTCACTATCGCCTTTTTGACCGAAGCCCGATCCCTCAAACGCCGACTGCCCTTCGTATTTTGGCTGTCGGTACTCTGTCGTATTTTGCTCTGTCACTTTGGCTAACGACCTCATGGCCCACGCGAGCGCACATGCCTTCAAAAGATCAAAGTGGCGCGTTACCAAGCCCTGAACGTCGCGCATGTCGTTATTCGTGAATTCACGCATCTCATCGAGCAAGCGCTTATCGAACACGATCAATTCCCCGTTCTCCACGGCCGTCTTCAACTCCGACATGATCGAATACTTGTTGCCCTCGGTCGTGCGCCATCCCAATTTCTTCGTGAGAACCTTTTGAACCTTATCCTGTTCCTCGCGCCGATAAATATTTTGATGCTTATAAACATTCTTCAATGCGGCGAGCGTGGCAAAGCCGGTATTGTTCACCTCCGGGCAAACAAGACATTCGCCGTAGAGATAGCCCTGACGCTTCAACTCATGCCCGAACAAATCAGCCGAGATCATGTTGCTCGCATACGTCGCCACCACGCGGTTCGGCGTCGTTGAGAAATCTATAATCACCGACGCATTGGCATCGCCACCCTCGCCCTCTGCCGTATCAGCGCCAATCGCGTATCGGTGCGAGGGATTGAAGGCGTACCACACTTTGAGGCCGCCGTTATCCTGTTTTTCGGCCATCACATTCCGCAAGAGCCGATCAATCGTCGGGCGATCAAAGACAAGCTCGCCGGTCGCCGCCGGATCGTTCATCATTTCCGGCTCATACTTTTCTTTCAAAAACCGCTTCTTGTCTTCAAGCGATATGACGGGACGATGGCGCCGCGAGGGGTCCGCGTTGATCCGCGCCGCTTCTTCGTCGGTGTGAACATATTTGTCTTTCCACGCAATCTCGCCGGTAATGCGATCAACCACCGGAACATCGCGCACCACGCCCTTCGGATCGGCCGCAACGCGATCCCTGATATGGCGCATCACGCCCGCATCGCTGATATAGTTGCCGCAATATAATATGCACCCCGTGGGGCCAAGGCCGCGCTTTACCTCGTCAACGTGGTCTATGATCTGCTTTGTGCGGGCCGATGAACGAATGGTCTTATTGTTCTCCAAGTCGTCCATGATATAGGCATCGGGACGATAGTTGTTGTAAATACGGCCGCGAGGACTGATGCCGATTGAAAATGCCTCAACCTTGATGTCGTTCGTCGTAATAAATTCGCCCAACCGCTTCAATTGCTTCTTTTCGCGGTCATGGCGTTCTTCGATATAAAGCTCACCGAAATCTTTGCGGAGCTTGGTGTTGGTCTGCAACCAAAGCGTGAGATCGAACAATGACTGCTCGGCGATCTTCTTATCCCAACTGTCAAAATTGATGTAATGCTTTTGCGCCGTGGCGATCCACCATGCGGCCAACATCTTCGCGTTGGTCGTTTTCGTTGATTCAGCAAAGCCGATCCACACGGCCTCACGCAAATAGCCGTCGGTCAAATTCTCGCCATCCTGCCAAAACTCGCCGACATAGCCGGGGAATTTGTACGTCATACCGGCGCCGAAATAGTAGGCGATGAACAGGCCCAAACTATTCCGCATCATCTCAATTCTTTTTTCTCGGTTTGCGAGCGCGGCTTCTTTGAGGGCTAACTGTATTTCCGTTTGCATCCCCATTGGTTAATTGGCGCATTCTTGGTTTATATCCGACGAGCGGGAATTCATCGAACGCCCGATCCATAGCTTCGGCAAGCTCGGCCTTTTCTTCGTCTGAAAGTGGCTGATTGATAAGAGGTCTGAAAGAACGTTTGTCGCCAAAGAGCTTATTCATCAACACCATCAAAATCTCATCCTTCCCCAACACGACAGCACGATACAAAATATATTCGCCCAAAAAGAATTTGCCGCCCTTGATCCGCTCAACGATCTTTTCCGGGTCCAACTCCATATTGAGCAAATCATCCAAAAATCGTTCGGTGAATTGCTGACGGATAAATTCTATGCCTGAACCCGGACGGCCGGTGCCGCTTCCATCGTGTCCTTCTGCGAATTTGTTTCCACGCGGTGCGCCCATGTAGTTATCTTCAAAAAACCCTGAATTTATTAAGGGTATATAGAGCAAAGTTTTTGACCGGAACTACGGTATCGTTATGCCGTCTTTCCCGATCTCAAAGCATCCTAAATACTTACGCCCGCAATATACTTCACCTTTTCTCACCAAGAAGCCATCAACCACGTTCGGCCTGATCTCGATCATGCTATTGGCAACCTTCTCCATAGCGGCGATCTCCCGTGGGTTCGGGATTGCCTGCATCAAGAACGGAGGGAAATTGCTATGCGCGAGATTATCCATCGCCGCGTTCATAACGCGATATAATGCTTCCTGATTGGGGATCATATCAGGCAATTCCAAGAGGGGATTTACCGACAACCCGAATTTCTTGGCTTCTTCAAGCTCTGCAAGCTCGGTCTTCTTGAATTCATCCCATGTGATGCGTGGTTCCTCGTTCATAAGAGTTCAAGCCCTTCGGCATTTTTATTTTTGGCGTGTTTCGCCATCGCACCAATCATCTGAATGATCTCGATAAGCTCACGAACCGAATAGGATTCAATCGGCTGACCCTTCCAATAGCCGTACTTGGACTTCTTGGCCTTCGGATCAACCGGCGCCTCGGTGAAATAGGGACGATCCTGCCACGTCTTCGCAAGGTTCATCCATGCCCGCTCCATGACGGATTTCATGTAGATCGGATCGAGGAACGACTGCTTGGTGCCGCCCCA
>Ga0335069_10001655_pt1 | contig 35657 bp, 39 predicted proteins | sample Lox_Sample_11_FD_206714 | JGI IMG/M metagenome (GOLD analysis project Ga0335069, IMG submission 206714) | Soil microbial communities from Loxahatchee National Wildlife Refuge, Florida, United States - Lox_Sample_1.1 | ecosystem: Environmental > Terrestrial > Soil > Wetlands | place: USA... | reverse complement strand
CAGATCACCACTTAAAGCCGCAATCGCCTGCGCATCCATCGCTTCCTTGCCTCCTGAAATCTGCGATTATGAGGCAATAGATCGGTTCGACTGCTTTGATTACTTGAGCTCATCCCGCGTTGTAGTGTTAATCCCTGACCCGTTTTCTTTGCCCAGCGGCCCATGCCGCAACCGCGCAAGAACTTGGGCGACAGCCATCCGTGGTCTCCTGGTGGGTGAGTGACTTAAGCACCCCCATTCTGGCCGGAGGCCATGCGTCGCTCCATCCGATCTAAGGCGAGCACCAGCGAGGAGTTATGACTTAATCGAATAGTATTCAGTCCTGACCCGAATGGCATTCGGGTCGGGAGTGTATGGTTCAGAATCCATACAAGCTCTGAAAGTATCAGCAAAAGTACAGGCCTCCAAAAGTTAATTTCGCGCGGCGGTTTCTGTCAGCGCCCTGCAACTCTATTGATGTAACGAAAACTTTTGTAGAAAGAAGCCAACATGTTCAATTCCAAATATGTTGTGTTAATGGCGAGCTGTGTAATTCTGGCTGTTTCCTCCGCGAGTTCGGCTGCGGTGTTGTACGACAATACGTCCACTACGGTCGACGGCGCCGATAACGCGACCAGTACAACCTATATTGCGTCAGCATTCACTACCGGCTCGGCCACGAGCGCGCTGACGGCGAGTTTGCTGCTTGAACAAGCTACCACGGGAATCGATACGGTATCCGTGTATTCCAGCAGCACTTATACGCCCGACAGCCTCATCGGGGTTTTGACTGCCAGCAGCACGGCTTCGGCGACTTCAGTGGGCCTTGTCACGTTCTCGTCGACCAGCCTAAGCCTTTCCGCGAATACGACGTATTGGCTAGTCCTCTCTTCAACCGGGAGTGTCGCATGGAGCTATTCAAGTGATCCAACACTCACCGACGCTTGGGCAATGAGTACAAATAGCGGTGTCGTTTGGAGTAGCACGGGCGACAGTTATCCATATGTATTCAGCGTCAGCGACACGGTCGCTGCTGTTCCCGAGCCAGCGACCCTGAGCCTACTTGGTTTGTCCGGTGTTGCCTTACTGCGTCGTAAGCGGATCTGAGCTGACAATAACCGCCAAGAAACCCACGTCCATTTAATTTTCCCTCACGAGGAGAAGCAAATGTCCGAGAAGTCCATTAGCTCAATCGATAAACTTCAATCCCGCCGCGCGGCTCTTCGTGTGGGCGTCGGAAGTCTCATCGCCGGAGGATTGGCCCGCGTCACACGTGGTGCAGTCCTCACGACAGTTACGCCGGTCGAAACTCAAGGTCCGTTTTGGGTCGACACCCGCCTGAACCGGAGCGACGTTCGTACCAATACCGATACGAGCACCAACTCGAACCGGAACAGCTCCATCACCGGCAACTCTGACAGCCCGCAACTGGGCTTTCCAATCTATCTCACAGTGACCGTGTCGAAGCTCGCCAACGGTGTGAGCACGCCACTGTCCGGTGCATATGTCGACATCTGGCACGCCAACGCCTACGGCAACTACTCCGATGAGGCTGCCGGCCAGGGCAATGCCAACACGCAAGGTTATAACTGGCTGCGTGGCTATCAGCTCACGAGCAGCCGAGGCGTCGTTAACTTCGTCACCAACTGGCCGGGCTTCTACACCGGTCGCACCCCTCACATTCACTGCCGGGTTCGTACGTTCAGCGGGACAACCACGACGTTGAATACGACCACGCAATTCTTCTTCGATGACACAGTGAGCGATTACGTCTTTAAAAACTACGCACCGTATAACACGCGGACGGGCTTGAGCAGCCGCACCTATAACAGCACCGATGGCGTCTATAACACCGTCTCCAGCGGCAGCACGACGAGCGCTCCTGATGGAAGTCGCCTCCTCCTCCGGCTGCAACGCGGAGCCACATACGCTACCGCTTCCTTCAATGTTGTCGTCGCCTGAGAACAGTAGAGGTCAACATGCCGTCGCGTTTGCCTAGAGTCGGAGTGAATCCAGGTGGCTTCTCGCTGGTGGAATTGATCGTTGTCATCGCCATCGTCAGCCTTTTATTTGCTCTTACATTCCCGGCGCTGCGAGCGGCACGCGAATCGGGCCGGCGTACGGCCTGTAAAGACAACCTTCGCGGCATCGGGATCAGTCTGTACGAGTATCTCGATGGCAACGGGTGTTTCCCGGAAGCAGCGGTTGAACCGACGACCGACAACCCGTTGAATCTGCCGTCACTGGCGGAAGCGTTATCAATGACCCGAACGCCGCGGCTCTTTCAATGCCCTGACGATTTCTACCGCAGGCAAGATGCAGTCGCAGTGATGGCCCGGGCGGGCCTGTCGTCTCTTCCAACGAGTTATTTCGCGCTGGAGGGAACGAGCTATGCCTATGAGATGATCGTCTCAGGGCGCACGCCGGTGCAGCTTCTGGCTGCCGGCCTCGAAAGCTCTGAGATCATGGCCTCTGCCGATTTCGCACCCTTTCACGGGGCCACCGATCACAACGGGTCGCAGAATTTCTTGTATGTAGATGGTCACGTCGACTGCACGACGGTGGCCAGCACCGGATTCTAGTCGAGCCACTTTCCAGGTCGCAGCAGAACAAGACGCAAATCGTCAGTTGGAACGGTAAGGGTCGCTGATTTCGAGGTTGCAATAGATGACCATGTCACTTGAATCTCCCGATACTTCGAACGCAGATAGTTTCGTAAAAATCGCCTTCCAGAATGGTCCCTCGCCCATCTTTGCGCTTCCGGATTTGAGCCGAATCCAGATCAAAAAACGAAAGCCGATTGTGGCCGAGGCGGATGTTGAAAAGGCTTTGGAAAACATCCGTGCCCACCATGGCACCTTTGTTAAAGTTGACGATCGTGGCGCTCAGAAGGGCGATGTCGTTCAGGCCGATGTGCACGGCTACATCGATGACGAGGAAGTTATCGATCAGGATGATTACCAGTTCGCGGTGGCAGATGACGCGATGATTCAAGGGTTCAGCTTTGTGGGGCTAGTTGGAACGTTGGAGGGTGCAATACGCTATACCAAGCGTTCTCTGATCGTTGTCGTACCCCAGGCCCATCCTGACGGGCGTTGGCGTGGCAAGCAGTTGCACCTTGAGTTTTTCGTGAAGGAGGTCCGCCACCTTCAACCGGCGGAATTGAATGGGGAATTTCTTCAGACAATCGGCTTCTCCGACCTTGTGGAGCTGAAATGCTCCATCCAGGAGGAACTGGAGGGCGAGCTGGCGGCAATCGAACAAGACGCTGCCCGCGATCAACTCATGCTCTTCCTTCTCAATAACACGGCCATCTGTTTCCCCTCTCCTATTAACACCCGACAGATGGACCATTTGGCCAAGCGAAAAGCAGTAGAGCAACTGAGGCGAGGCTTGACTAAAGGCCTGAATTTTGAGCCTGCAGGGGAAGCGTCGAAGTCCGTAAGAGACATTTCACTTTCATATATCCTGCCAAAACTGGCCGATACACTTGGTAGCCTAGTGCCAGTTGAGGAGCGAGATGCAGAGATTGCAAAGCTTGCAAATCAAAGGGGTAAACAGCCAGAGGAGATCTTCGAGTTGCTCCAGGCGGCCGACTGCCTCATTCATTTCGAAAATCATCTAAGGGAACTGCGGGCGCTGGATTGTTTTATTGCCAGTGCTGAGGTTTGTGCCGCGTGACGTCCTCTATCACCGAAGTTGCAGTGATTGGTGGTCGGGCAAACTCAGTGATAGGAAATCTGGAAGAAAAGCGGCTGTGACATTTTTGAAGCGTGTTTCGGGCACCAATTCTCCTTCCAAAGCGGATGGGTTTTGACCATCGAGTTGAGGATCGTCAGCAGCTTGCGCATCGCCGCGGTGATGGCCACTTTGAACGGCTTGCCTTCGCCGACGAGCCGCTCGACGAACGCCTTGATCACCGGGTTGTATTTGCTGGCGCAGAAGGCCGCCATGTACAAGGCCGTCCGAGAGAAGAAAACGGGTCAGAGAAGAAAACGGGTCAGGGATGAATGGCACTTCCATAACTCGTAAATAAAGGCGGAATGGCGGGATAAAGAAAAGACGAAGAAAGCGGGTCAGGGATCAATCGAGATCAATCGAGCCTGCATTGACGGCAGGCTGCGGCAATCATCATGTACCGGCATGCCGCGCCAACATCGTCATACACCCGGCGGATTGCTTTTCCACCGGAGAACAAGGGGAGAATAGGGGATCAGGATTCAAAAACTCCGAAACCGCCTCCATCCCTGCACCCCTCTGTGCGTTCTCTGCGCCCTCTACGGACTCTGTGATGAAAGTCCCGTACCCGCCTCCATCGACGCTCCAAGCGCGCCAACGCCTCACCCACCCAACACCCTGCCAGCCCCCTATCCGCGCGACGGCTCGTCCGGCTCCTCCTCGGGTCCCTGCCCTCCCCCCCCAACGTCCAGCCGCTCCCCCGCAATCTTCCAAGCATCCACATACGCCGTCTTCTCCCGCCGCCTCAGCCTTTCCCTTCCCCCATACCGCACCCACTCCCGGAACGTCGCGAAAAACCCCACCAGCAGCAGCATGCAGATCAGCACAAATGCCAGCAGCATCGTCAACTGCACCACCGACCGCGCCTTCGTGCTCTCCGGCACATCCTCCGTCCCCGGCCGCGTCACCGGATGCGTCGCCGCCGGCACCTTCGCGATCTCATCGTAATGTGCCGCCCCCCGGATCTCCGGCTCCACCACCCGTATCCACATCCCCAACGCCAGCAACGCCAGCGCCACCGTCACTATCGTCGAGAGCATCGCCCGGTACGGCATATCCTCGCCTTCACTTCGCCCGACTACCACCCCGTATCCTTCCGCGGATTGAACGGATGGTTCTTCTCGATCTCTACGATCCGCTTCTTCTCCTCCTCCGTCAATCCCGTCGGCACCTGGATCAGGATGCGGCAGTACTGGTCCCCGCGCGATCCATCCCGCTGCGATACCCCCTTCTCCTTGATCCGCAGCCGCTTCCCGCTCTGCATCCCCGCCGGAATCTTCAGCTCCACGCGCCCATCAATCGTCGGCACACTCACGGTCACGCCGTTAAGCGCCTCCGAAACCGAGATCGGCAAATCCACCAGAATATCCTTCCCCCCCCCGCCCTCCCGCCGGAAGTACCCATGCGGTTCCACATGCACCAGGATGATCAGATCCCCGCGCCCGCCCGGGCCCGGCTGCCCCTTCCCACGCACCCGCACCTTCGCCCCTTCATCCACCCCCGCCGGCACCTTCACGCTGATCGTCTCATCAATCGACTTGTCCGGCGAGTTCAGCCGCACCTCCACCGTCGTCCCGCGCACCGCCTGCTCAAACGTCACCGTCACCGGATAGGTGATGTTGTCACCCGTGGCCGCTTCCGCCGCAGCCCCGCTCTCCCCCCCCCCCCCCGGCCACGCACCGCCAAACGGTTGAGCCCCTCCACCGCCACCGCGACGTCCCGCCTTCCGCCGCCCACCTCGCCCACCCATGAAATTCTCAAAAAGATCGTTGAGATCCACCTCGCCGAAATCAACCGTAGCCCCGCCCGGCGTCTGCGTGGAATACCGGAACCCACCCGCCCCGCGCCCAGCCCCCGCCGCCCGAGCCGCCGCCTCCGCCGCTGCCGCACCATCCACCCCGGCATGCCCGAACTGATCGTACGACTCCCGCTTCTTCGCATCGCTCAGGACATCATACGCCTCCTGAACTTCCTTGAACTTCGTTTCCGCGGAACCGTCGTGTTTGTTGAGATCCGGGTGATATTTTCGGGCCAGCTTCCGGTAGGCCTTCTTAATGTCCTCCGACGCCGCCGTCTTCGAGACTCCGAGGACTTCATAAAAATCACGTTTACTCGGCATGGTCTGCCCCTGCGAATGACATAACTGGCCGTCCAATTATACGGCCCCATCTTCCGATTGTGCATTATTGATATCCGGGGACCAGCCGCATGCCGCGATGCGCACCGACTGAACCGGCTCCGGCGGTTTCCCGAAACTGGTGTGAGCAGTATGTGCGGCTGCAACGACATTCGCGATCTACGCCGCAGCAAGCTGGATCTGGCGGCGTGACGAAGCCCTGGAACCGTTTTCGCGCGTACAACCCTGCATCCGGAAGTTCACAGCCCGCGCAACGCCAAGCGCGAATTGAAAACCTTTACTCTCAAGCGTCCATTGCGACCGCTGGATATTCATGCGATTATCCCCGCACCTGATCGTGACCAAGAGCCAGACATGCCTGAAAAGATTATGTGGGTCATTCACGGTGATGATGTCTATGGGGTGAAGCGCGCGATCATTTCCCTGATGGAAGGCGTGAGAGATGCCGGCTGGATTGCTCAAGCCGTCAGCCTCGGCGGCGGCGAGTGCTTCGACGCGCTGCGCCAGCGCGGATTCGATGTCATCTCCCTGGACATGCCCGAATGCCCCGGTCTGCAGAAGGCCCGAAGTCGCGCGGGAAGGCTGTGGGAAGCAGCCAAACTCGCCCAATATCAGAAACCGGTGGGCAGTCACTCTTTCTCGAGGCGATGATGAAAATGAATGACCCCCGTCTCCATCTTCTTCTCGTCGGCGGCGACACCGGCGCGGGTGAACCGGAGCGCCTTCGCCTGATGGCCAGCTCGCACGACTTTCTCAATCATCTGCATTTAGTTGGCTATTCATCCGAGCCCCAGAAATTTCTCCGTGTTGCTGACGTCGTGGTAAACTCGCGAACCGATCCCGAACCCTTCGGCCTCTCCGTCGTGGAAGCCATGATGATGGCAAAGCCGCTGCTCGTTCACGCCCTCGGAGGCCCCGCCGAAACGGTATTGGACAATCAAACGGGCTGGCATGTGCCGGAACCCACGCTGGCCGCTTTCCAAGCTGGCATTGAGCGCGCCCTGGCAGACCGCCCACAGTGGCGGAAAATGGGAGAAGCTGGGCGGGAGCGCGCCTTGCGATTTTTTTCCGTGCCCGCACAGGTAGACTGGTATCTTGGCCATGTGAAACAGCGAATGAAACCGGGGAAGAAATAGATCGATTGTGAAGGAATCCGGTGCCGCCTGCCATGAAAAAGTTTCTACAGTTCAAGACCATCGTCTGGGCACTCGCAATCGCCGCAGGCGTCTGGATCGCCGCCGGGCCTCTCATTGAGAACGCCTGGGCGCAAATGATGTGGCAGCGAACGCCTTGCTGGGTGCCTGCAGGAGGGAAGGCATTCTTTTATGAGGCCGGAGGTCAAAGATACATTTCGAGCCACCTCAACTTCTGGACAAGAATCTACAACACCGACCCGGTCGTCACCGACACGCTCTCCCCCGGAACTGTTTCCGGCGAACAGCCCAACGATTTCTGCTGGGTGAGCAGTCGTGACCCCAAGCTCGCCGTTTTGCGCCTGGACGCAGCGAGCCACCTCGATCAAGGCACGTCCCGCTACGCATCGGCGGCTCTTCTCATTGCCGCGGTGGCGATCATGACAACGTTCGGAGGAAAGCGTCGATCAAGCTGAGAAAGTCCCCGCTCTTGATTCCGGTGCGGCGCCGTGGGTGACCTCCCGCATCAACTTTTGGGACCGCTTCTACTATTCGGACCATACCGGGGGCGTTGGCGTTGCGCCGGAGAGCAACGGAACGCGCTGAGGAAAGCCTCGCGATCTGCTCGAAGCCGTTCTCCACTTGGATGCTCAGCAACATTTCGAATATGGTGCGAATCGATACGTTACAGCGGTCCTTTTACTGGCAACCACTGGTTTCCGCACCACAGTCGCTATGCGGAAAAGTTCGAAGCGCCGATTAGTTCCGGAGGATCGAGTGCAGTTCTCTCGCCTCCCTCCGAGGCGGCATGATACGTTGTGCGAAGATAACGTTCACATCGGGCAATCAACACGCACCATCCGACAATGTAGAAATAGCGGCTTCCCTTGAGGCTGAGCAGCAAATCTGTGAGCGCGAAGGCACCTATCAACACGATGGAAGCACGGTCACGTTCGTTTCCGCGGACGAGCCGAAAACAGCACACCCAGGACCAAAAACCGCAACCCAGAATCCAAATCCAGAGAATCAATCCAATCAGTCCCACATCAACCACGAGGGCGGCAACAGACACTTCAGGCCAGCCGATATTCAGTTGCGGCAAGAATGACGCGTCATAACCGAATCCAAACAGAAACCGAGAAATGCCTGATTCCGTCCATGCGGAGTAGGAGTTCGCGATTTCAGCGGTCCGGACGTCCGTATCACGAGCGAGCGCATCACTTGACCACCGGCCTTCGGTAGACACCCACGACTGGACCCACAGTGCGATCAGTGCCAGCAGTACGATCGATACGATTCCGGTCGCTTTGGACCGAGAGCTGGTGCTATCCCGCGTGACAAGCGGAAAGAAGATCAAGGCGCAAATGGCGAAGTCAGCGATTGTAGCCCGGGTACCGCTCCGCAACATGAGGGCGACGGCGAGAAGCAAAATGCCCCAGCGCGCCAGTGAAAGCCCCTTGCCGAATCGCATTCCTCGCGCAAGAAGCACGATGAGCGCCAGCCTCAGCCCCAACGATCCAACCTCCAATGGGTTGCCAAAAGTTGGCAACAGTTTTCCATATCCCGGGTTCCATTGGAGCGGCGAGTCTGGAAACACGACAGCGCGTCCAGACCACTCGACACAGAACAGAAGAGCGACTGCCGTGATGCCGCCCACCCAAAGAAAGCTGGTCCACAAGTCCTCCAGCATCTCCATGTCGGTGAACAGCTCAGGCAAGAAGAAAATAAGCAGAACCACATAGCTCCCAATCGCCTTCCAGCCAGCGATTGCGTAAAAGTGATCGTAGGGAGACCACAGAATCGACGCAAATGTCAGAAGCACAAAAATGATCGAAAGCACAAGCACCCTGTTCGGCCGTTGCTTCAGCCTTCGTCTCCGCAAGACCATAACCAACCAACACATGCCCGCTACTCCCGCGAGCAAAAAATTGGCCAAGGCCGAGTTGTTCGCGAAGAGGCTGATGCGCGCCTGCAATGCCTGCTTGATCGGCCATAGGCAAAACACAATCGCCATAGCCAAACCGGGCCGCGTGATTGCCTTAATGCAGGCAAGCGCCAAGCAGACAAGGAAGAGCAGGTATAGTCCGATGCTCACGCATTTCTCCAAATCCACGCCAACAGCAAAGCGTCTTGTTGATCTACTTCGCCGGGAACTCTGTTTTCCGGGGCCTAGAGAGTAACAAAAAACAATCGAGAAACGTAGCGAGCGAAATCATCTTCTTTATCAGTCAAACAAGTACATGAGAGATTCGCGCGTCGCCAGAATTCGAAGAAGCGGACAAACGCCCAGGGGAAAGCGCCGCGGCAATTCCGAGCACGGATGGATAAGTTTTTGCCAGCCGGTTTGGCCGTCCGACACTACCTCGGCTGGCCCGCCCACCCGAGGATCAGCGAACAATGTTCGACGCGGGACCGCTCGTACGCGATGCCGAGGGACATCCCAAGTAATTCGCGCTGTCAGGGCGGCATCTGAAGCGGGGGGGCTGGGAGGACAGGCGGTGGGGCAAAAAAAAGAACCAGGCTGACTGGCCTTGCGGACAATCAGCCTGGGGAGGGAGAGAGAGCATGGTTGGGGTCCAGGTGTGCGATCCGGGTGTTGGGTACGACGACTGACTTTATTTATTCGCCGGGGCGGCGTTTTTTTTAGAACCAGGCTGACTGAATCTTGCGAGCAATCAGCCTGGGGAGGGAGAGAGAGCAACTTTATGACCTGGCTTACCAGGTTTTTGCGGACGCGAGCCGCTGGATGCCGGGGAACGACTCGAGAGCGCTCACCGGGACGATGATGGGCATCAGGATGCCCTTGACTTCGATGATGGCGTAAGCAGAATTTTGCTCGCCATGGTCGCTGAGGAGCGTGACGGTTCCGTGCAGTTCCGTGTCTTCCGTCATTCGATTGAGCACTTCTTCGATTGCAGGAAGATGGATGTCTGCGAGTCTGAACTGCACTTGTTGGCCAAGTTGTACGAGTTCGGTCTTCACTTTGTGTCCTGTCGAGAGTCGCCCGACCGGTTTTGTGGTCGATGGAGTGAATAGCGAGCGGCGTGCCAGTTGAGATGACCGGCGGCGGATTTTTCTCAGATGTGCACAAACATCGAAAAAAACAGCAAGTTAGAAACAATCGCTTGAAATACTGGGGCGGGATGTTGCCCCGATGGGGAGGAGCGAAGTGTGCAGTTTTTTGCACGCGTGGGAGTAAAGTTGCAGGGGGTGAGGCGGGAAACTGCGGGTGGGAAATGAACGCCGGCGGTTGCACAGGGTGCGCAACCGCCGGCACAGATTTCTCGAACTTCGGCATGACCCCCCCCCTCCCCTTTCCTGGGCATCAGGTGGCCGGGCCGATCTTTTCGGCGAGGTACTGGCGGACGTTGCTGACGTTCACGCGTTCCTGCTGCAGGGTGTCGCGGTGGCGGACGGTGACGGTTTGGTCCTGCAGGGTTTGGGAGTCGATGGTGAAGCAGAAGGGGGTGCCGGCTTCGTCCATGCGGGCGTAGCGTTTGCCGATGGATTGTTTGACGTCGAGCTGGACGTTCCAGGTGTTGCGGAGGTCGTTGTAGATTTTGGTGGCGATTTCGGGCATGCCGTCCTTGTCGACGAGGGGGAGGATGGCGGCCTTGATGGGGGCCATGCGGGGGTGGAACTTCATCACGACGCCGGAGGGGCGGGAGGGGTCGTCGGTGTAGGCTTCGCAGAGGAGTGCGAGGGTGCCGCGGTCGGCGCCGGCGCTGGGTTCGATGACGTGGGGGAAGTATTTGCAGCGTTTGTCGATTTCCTCTTTTGCGACGCCTTCGGCCATGAGTTTGACCTGGAGGTCCTGGTCGAAGTATTTGAGTTTGTCGCCGAGGCCGGAGTGCTGGGCGTGCTGACGGAGGTCGAAGTCGGTGCGGTGGGCGACGCCTTCGAGTTCGCCGAAGCCGGGGTCGGTGAAGGGGAATTTGTATTCGATGTCGGAGGTGCCGGCACCTTCCTTGGCGTAGTGGGCGAGTTCATCCTTGTCGTGTTCGCGGAGTTGGAGGTTGCCGGAGGTGAGGCCGATGGACTGCCACCATTTGAAGCGGGAGTCGCGCCAGAATTTGTACCATTCGGGTGCGGTGTCGGGGCGAATGAAGAATTCGATTTCCATCTGCTCGAACTCGCGGGAGCGGAAGGTGTAGTTGCGGGGGGTGACTTCGTTGCGGAAGGCTTTGCCTTGTTGCGCAATGCCGAAGGGGACCTTTACGCGCGAGGTGTCCACGACGTTGCGGAAGTTGACGAAGATGCCTTGGGCGGTTTCGGGACGGAGGTAGACTTTATTGGCCTCGTCTTGAACGGGGCCGGCGTGGCTTTCGAACATCAGATTAAAGGGTTTGCCTTCGGTTAGCTCACCGCCGCAGTTAGGACATGGTTTTTGGAGGCCAGTGGCGGCCAGTTGTTCGGTGGCCAAATAGCAGACCAATTCCTGAGGCGACATCTCAAACGAGCCGGGGTGCGCGGCGACATATTCCGCTAGCCAGCGCAACGTCACGTCCGGGTTACGAACGAGCGCGATGTTTGGAGCACTTTTTTTCCCTTCGCGGCGAGCCCAACGTGTGAGGGAATCCGGATTCGCGCCGTCGATTGCAATTACGCCTTGCAGCGATTTGTACCAGTCGCTGTGCAGCATGTTGCTCCACCACTGATCCACACGGGTCATTTTCTGGCAGCGTTTGCACATGGAAATGAGGTCAGCAAAATTGGCTGCGTGACCGCTGGCGACCCAGACTTTGGGGTGGGTGATGATGGTTGAATCGAGGCCGACCATTTCGAGGAATTCGTTGTTGGGGCCGGTTTCGGGGGCGCGGACGATGTCGTGCCACCAGGCGTCTTTGAGGTTTCGTTTGAGTTCGACGCCGAGGGGGCCGTAGTCCCAGAAGCCGTTGATGCCGCCGTAGATTTCGGAGGATTGGAAGATGAAGCCGCGGCGTTTGCAGAGGGCGACGAGGCGGTCCATTTTGGAGCCCTGGGGGGCGGCGGCCGCCGGTTTTTGCTGGGGTTTCTGGGGCTGTTCGGACATGGGGCGTTTCCTCGAAAAAGTCGCCCGGCACACTGCGCATTGGCATTGCGCCAGCGCGGGCGAAGATTGGGGAGTGTAGCGGATTTGGAGTGAATGCGAAATGCGGAATGCAGAATGCGGAAAGGAGGAGTTACAGCGGGCAAGGCGTGATTGGCGGGTGGCGTGAAACGTTAAATTTTTGGGGTGAGGGGTGGGCGTGGTGGGGGGATTTTTGGGCCAAAAACCGCGTTTTTGATAGCGCCAGTCGAAGATACTCAAATTCGATGGGCGTTTTTTGAGTGAATACTCGAAGATACTCAGATGCACCCTCGTTTTTTTCAAAATACGCCCAAGATACTCAAATTGTTGCCACCCCATGTGTGGGGTTTGGCGCTCGTTTTTGGCGCAAAGCGATAAATTATTTAAAAGCGAAAGAAGACCGTTAAACACGAAGAGCACGAAGGCACTAAGGGCCACGAAGAGGGTGATGGAAGCTGTTGGATGGAACATGATTTCCCCTCCCCGTCTCGATGGATGGTGCGCTGCCGCTTGAATTATGACAGCGAGAGGGGATGAAGGCAAAGGCAAAGTTTGCATTTTGTTTGGTATTGGATTTGTGCTGGCTTATGAGGAATCGCGGGAAAAAGGGGCTAGCGGAGGAGGTGGATCGGTTGGTCAATGGGGAGGGAGAGAATTTGTAGCAGGTGGTGCGGGGTTGGCGAGGAGGGCATGCGTTGGGACGGCCTGCGGGCCGTTATGGGAGGGAGGGCGATGGCGCGGTCAGAGTGGGATTGGAGGCACAATGCCTCGCGCCGTCGCAGAAGAGGGTCTTTCGCGGGGCTACCCACGGGGGCGATTAATTGAGACTTAGTCTCATTTATTTTGCTTGACACTGAGACTTGGTCTCAATAATATTCGTGCCTCGTAAGTGGGTCGCGGCGAAAACTGTGGCCGTTGCGTGCGTTGTTACTGTTTGTGAAAGGTGGTTTTGTGAATTGTCGGGCGTTGCGCAGCGGGGTTGTGGCGGTGATTTTGGGGGCTTCTGCGAGTGGGGCGTTGGGGGATGCGGGAATGCTGAGTCTGGAGCCGCCGGCAGGTGGGGGGCAGGGGACGACGTCGGGGGCGGCGGCGGGGGAGCCGGAGCGGTATGGGTTTCTGGGGTTGCTGGATCGGCGGTCGGTGTATGGGGATTACTGGTTTCCGGAGCCGCTGCGGGCGGATGAGGGGGATGTGGACAACGAGTTGCGGCTGGATTATTTCCATTCGGAGAAGCGCGGGGTGGTGGACAACGAGGCGCGGACGGAGGTGGAGTATTCGATAGGGATGCTGACGCTGGAGGTATCGGGCGGGTATGAGTGGGGGCGGAGCGAAGGGGAGAATGAGGAGGGCTTTACGAACATGGAGTTCGCGGGGCGGTATCCGTTTTTGCAGTGGGTGTCGGCGGATGGGGAGATTGATGATACGTTTGTGATAGGGTTGGAGGTGGCGCCGCCGGTGGAGTCGCAGGTGAGCAAGGATCTGGAGATTGTGCCGAAGGTTTTTAATTTGCTGCGATTGGGGGATCATTTTTCGTTGCAGACGGGGGTGGGTGTGTCGACGCTGATTGGGCCGGAGGAGCGGGGGCAATCGACGATGGAGTACAACGCGACGTTTGGGTATGAGTTGGAGAAGTCGGTGCTGCCGATACCGTGGACGGTGCGGACGATTCCGATGTTTGAGTTGGATGGGGAGACGAAGTTGAATCATGGTGCGGGGGAGAATGCGTTGTTCGGGACGGTGGGCGCGCGGTTTGAGTTTGAGACGGTGGGGCCGTTTCAGCCGAAGCTGGGGGTGGGGTATACGATTCCGCTGGATCAGGGTGCGCGGCAGGAGATGGATTGGGGGGTGCTGGCGTCGATTATTCTGGAGTATTGATGGTGCGCGTCTGGAATGCGTAGTGGAGCCCGCGCCTTTGCAGGCGGGGCTCCTGATGGTTTGACGTTGTTTTCGCGGCGGTTGGTTGCGGGCGGCATGCTGAGGTTGGAACGGCCTGCGGGCCGTCATGGGCAGGATGCCCATGCCACGGTCAATTGGCGGGGATGTCGATCTTGGTGGGGGTGATTTCGTTTTTGCCGTCCTTGGTTTCGAGGGTGCCGGTGACGGAGACGTTGTCTTTGGGGGCGTGGCAGACGTCGGGGTGTTTGCTCTTGGAGAGGTCGTTCTGGAGGAGGTAGTAGAGGGTGGATTTGTCGCCGTCGGTGACTTTGAGGACGTTCTGGCATTTGTCGGTGAGGTGGAGCTCGCACTTGGCGCACATGAGGGTGCCTTTGAGGGTGACTTCTTTTGGTGCATCGGGGGTGTCGGCGGCGAGGGCGGCGGAAATGAGGAGTGCGGATGCGAGGGTGGCGATGAGGGGACGAATGTGTGTCATTTGTAATCCTCCCGCGTAAAAGAAATGGGCCGAGGGCGGCTCGGCTGATGCAGACATTATAGCAGGTGCGGGAACTGGTCGAACGGTTTTCATGATTAGCGAGGGCACATTCCGGCGATACCATCGCCGGCTTTATACGGGTTTTGCGGGGGGGTATCGCGTATACTGGGAGTGCGCGGGATTGGGCGCGCGGTTGGAGCCTGGCCATGAATGAGTTGTTGAATTTGTCGGCGGCGTTTGGGTTGGCGGGGGCGGCGGGGTTGAATGCGTATATACCGCTGTTGCTGGTGTCGATTCTGACGCGGCTGGGGCTGGTGCACCTGGTAGCGCCGTACGACGTGATGGGGCAGACGTGGTGCGTGGTGCTGCTGGCGGTGTTGTGCGTGATTGAGATTGTCGTGGATAAGGTGCCGGGGGCGGACCATGTGAATGATGTGATACAGACGTTTGTGAGGCCGACGGCGGGGGCGGTTTTGTTTGCATCGCAAGCGGGGACGATGACGGGGGTGCATCCGGGGGTGTGGATAGTGATGGGGTTGATGTTCGCGGGGCTGGTGCATGTGACGAAGATGTCGGTGCGGCCGGTGGTGAATCTGACGACGGGGGGGATTGGTGCGCCGGTGGTGTCGGTGCTGGAGGATTTGATTGCGACGGTGATGTCGCTGGTGGCACTGCTTGCGCCGGTGTTCGTGGTGGTGGGGATAGGTGTGTTTGGGTGGGTGGGGTGGAAGGCGTATAAGCGGTTCCGGACGCGGCCGGTGGTGGTGCGGGCGGTGCCGATGGGGGAGGTGGGTGTGGCGTCGGTGCGGGTGATTGAGTCGCGGGAGGAGGAGTTGGTGGGGTGGGGTGGAGGGGTTTGATGAATTCAGAATAAGTGAATGAGTGAATTCAGAATGGGTGCGGGATTGAGTCATTGAGTCATTGAGTCATCGGGGGATTGAGTGATTGTTCAGCGGGGGCGCGGGTGCAGGGCGGAATATTGGGAATCGTGCTTGAGTGTCAATGGGAGGGGGGGGAGAATGCGCGTGGTGAAGCACTTCTCGCCCCGTTCGGAGTTCAACTGATGGCAAATTCCGTTCCTCCTCCTCCCCCCACCCCCCCACCGGCTGCGCCGTTTGTTCCGTGGAGAGAGCGGAAAGATGGGACGGGGTTGATTGGGTTTGATCCGTGGTTGGAGCCGTATGCGCAGCGGATGCGGGATCGGTATTCGCACTATTTGAGTTTCAAGCGGTTGCTGGATGAGCATGGTGGGGCGATGGGGGAGATGACGACGGGGCACAAGTATTTTGGGTTGAATCGTGGGGAGAAGGATGGGAAGCGGGGGATCTGGTATCGGGAGTGGGCGCCGGGGGCGAAGTCGTTGAGATTGGTGGGGGATTTTAATGGGTGGGATCGGGGCGCGAATTTTTTGCAGAGGGATGAGTGGGGGGTGTGGAGCGTGTTTTTGCCGGATGCGGAGTATGAGTCGCGGCTGGTGCATGGGTCGCGGGTGAAGGTGCATGTGGTGGGGGCGGATGATGTGGGGCTGGATCGGTTGCCGGCGTATATCAGGAGAGTGGTGCAGGATCCGCCGGGGTCGCCGAGTTTTGTGGGGGTGTATTGGAATCCGCCGACGGGGTATGAGTTCAAGAATGGGCTGCCGACACGGAAGGGTGGGTTGCGGGTGTATGAGGCGCATGTGGGGATGGCGCAGGAGGAGGGGAAGGTGGGGACGTTCAAGGAGTTCACGGCGAATATTTTGCCGCGGATTGCGGGGTTGCATTACAACGCGATTCAGTTGATGGCGATACAGGAGCATCCGTATTACGGGAGCTTTGGGTATCACGTGTCGAATTTTTTTGCGGTGTCGTCGCGGTTTGGGACGCCGGAGGATTTGAAGGAGCTGATTGATACGGCGCATGGGTTGGGGCTGCAGGTGATCATGGACCTGGTGCATTCGCATGCGGTGAAGAACATCAATGAGGGGTTGAACCGGTTTGATGGGACGGATCATCAGTATTTTCATGGCGGCGTGCGCGGGCAACATGTGGCGTGGGATTCGTTGTGCTTTGATTATTCGAAATACGAGGTGCAGCGGTTTTTGCTGTCGAACGTGCGGTACTGGCTGGAGGAGTTTAATTTTGATGGGTTCCGGTTCGATGGCGTGACGTCGATGCTGTATCTGGATCATGGGTTGGGGAAGACGTTTGGTTCGTACGATGATTATTTCACGCTGAATACGGATGGGGATGCGCTGGCGTATCTGCAGTTGGCGAACGTGGTGGCGCATGCGGTCAAGCCGAGTGCGGTGACGGTGGCGGAGGATATGTCGGGGATGGTGGGGATGGGGCGGCCGGTGGCGGAGGGGGGGCTGGGGTTTGATTACCGGCTGGCGATGGGGATACCGGATTACTGGATCAAGCTGCTGAAGGAGAAGTCGGACGATCAGTGGAGTTTGACGGATATTTATCACACGCTGCTGAACCGGCGGGCGCATGAGAAGCACCTGGGGTATTCGGAGTCGCATGATCAGGCGCTGGTGGGGGACAAGACGCTGGCGTTCTGGCTGATGGACAAGGAGATGTATTTCTCGATGAGCCGGTTTGTTCAGAGCGTGGTGGTGGATCGGGGGATTGCGCTGCACAAGATGATCCGGCTGGTGACGTTTGCGCTGGGGGGCGAGGGGTATCTGAATTTCATGGGCAATGAGTTCGGGCATCCGGAGTGGATTGATTTTCCGCGCGAGGGGAATGGGTGGTCGTATCACCATGCGCGGCGGCAGTGGTCGCTGATCGACAAGGATCATCTGCGGTATGTGGGGTTGAACAATTTTGACCGGGCGATGCAGGTGCTGGATGAGCGGTTCAATCTGCTGGAGGATCCGTTTATTGAGCAATTGGCGTGTCATGAGGATACGAAGCAGTTGGTGTTCAGGCGGGGGCCGCTGGTGTTTGTGTTCAATTTTCATCCGACGGAGAGCTATGTGGGGTTGCGGGTGCCGGTGCCGGATGCGCGGGACTACCGGGTGGTGTTGAACACGGATGGGCCGCAGTTTGAGGGGCAGGGGCGAGTGCCGGAGTTTGCGATGTATCCGAAGCAGGAGGTGGGGATGTATGGGCGGGGGCAGAGCGTGCAGTTGTATTTGCCGAGCCGGACGGCGCAGGTGTTGGCGCCGGTGTGAGGGGGGACGTTAAACACGAAGGACACAAAGAGCACGAGGGACCACGAAGTGATTGGCGATGGCGGGGATCTTTTCACCATGTTCGATGCGATCGGCGAGGACGCGAAGGGCAAGCGCCTGTGCTTTCGTGATTGCTGCTTTTTGGGTGGGACCGTAGACCATGACGCCGGGGAGATCGGTCACTTCGGCGATCCAGCGGCGGTCGTCTTCTTTTTCGACTTCGACTTTGAATCCTACGGCCATGCGTTTCTCCAACGTTACCCCGGCAAGCCGGGGGCTATTTGCGGTTTGACCTTACCTACTCTAACAATTACCGGTTGTCTTGCATGTTATGCCGCTTTTGGCTACATTAAGCGGCTCGTCTCTGGGCGGCGTTGCGCTTGGCGTTTAGGCGTTTTTGTGCAAACCCTTGGAGCATTGGCCATTATGGACCTGGACGCGGGTCCTGTTTACGGACAGAAGGTAACACATGCCGACGATCAATCAGCTCATCAAGAAGCCGCGGACGCCGTTGAAGCGCATCAACAAGGTGAAGGACCTGGAGGCGAGCCCGCAGAAGCGTGGCGTGTGTCTCGTCGTGAAGACGATGACGCCGAAGAAGCCGAACTCGGCGCTGCGTAAGGTGGCGCGTGTGCGGTTGTCGAACGGCAAGGAAGTGACGGCGTACATTCCGGGCATCGACCACAACCTGCAGGAGCACTCGATTGTGCTGGTGCGTGGCGGTCGTGTGCGTGACTTGCCGGGCGTGCGGTATCACATCGTTCGCGGCGTGCTGGACTCGTCGGGCGTGGAAGCGCGTCGTCGGAGCCGGTCGAAGTACGGCGCCAAGAAGCCGAAGTAAAATCTGAGAAGTCAGAAGTCGGAAGTCAGAAGTCAGTAGCACTGAAAAACTTCCGAAGCGAGCCTTCTGACTTTCTGTCTCCTGACTTCTGACTTCTCGCACAAGTATCCCCGGTCTGTGATGACCGATGTGGGAGAAACGAAAGGACAGTTTCATGGGTGCAAAATCTTATACCTCCGCGATCGAGCAGTTGAAGCCGGACCCCGTTTACGGGAGCCTGCTGCTGTCGAAGTTCATCAACTGCCTGATGTATGACGGCAAAAAGGCCACGGCGCAGCGCGTGGTGTACGGCGCGTTCAAGATCATTGAGCAGCGCGTGAAGGACATGAAGCCGATCGACGTGTTTGAGAACGCGTTGAACAACGTGAAGCCGGCGATTGAGGTTCGGAGCCGCCGCGTTGGTGGTGCGAACTACCAGGTGCCGATGGCGGTGGGGCGGAAGCGTCAGCAGTCGCTGGCGATTCGCTGGGTGCTGGAGGCGTCGCGTTCGAAGAGCGGGAAGCCGATGCATGAACGTCTGGCGGAAGAACTCATTGCCGCTTCCCGCAAGGAAGGCGCCGCGATGACGACGCGGGAAAACGTGCACAAGATGGCGGATGCGAACAAGGCGTTTGCGCACTTCGCGTGGTAAGCCAACCGAGTTGAATTGGTATTTGAGAGAGCCTTGCGAGAGCGAGGCTCTCTTTGTTTTTGCTGCGGGGGGGGGTGCGGGATGAGTGACGCTTCGATCGACTGCTATTGGTCATTGCGCATTCTATGTCTCATCGGAAGGAGTCGGCCCTTTGGGCCTCAATTCGTTGTTATCGAGTGGTCCATGGCCTTCCGGCCATGGCTACTGAAAGTCGGCCCATTCGGGCCTAGGACTCCCCGGCCCGAGGGAAGGGGCTAAACAATTCTGGGACATTGAATTGGTGAAGATCAATAAAGAGTTCGTCTGTGGGACGGATCAGCCGGCGCGGGAGCCTTCTTTCTGGCGGGATCTGCGCATGGCTTCGATGGGCATGACCATGGGAGGGGCGTCGAGGTCGGGTGGAATCGTGAGGAGGAAGTGATCGGCACAGCGCTCGCACTGGGGACGGAAGCGGCCGGGGCGGGCGCCTTTGACGCGCATGCGATGGCGGCAGTAAGGACAATCGACATACATGAGAGGCTCCCGAGATTCCACGCCACCATAATAAGGGTAGTCGCGCATGGTGGGTGGAGGCAAGTGCAATACGAGCCAAGATGTGAGGAGTTGCGGCGACGACGTGTTAATTCATTGATGAATGCGATTGCGGCATGCGAATGATTGACGTTCACGATGAGAAAGGAAGCCGGCGGTTCGTCGAGCAGCGGGTGGACCAGGAAGCCAGGCGACAAGCCCGCTTCCCCCGCTGCCCGGCGAAACCGCCGGCGTGGGTCGGCGCTCCCCGAGCCAGTTTCAGAGAGAAAGGGAGCGCCGGGTTGTTGGCGGGAGAGAGCGAGAGAGTCGGATTGCCTGCTTAAGTGCCGACTCTTTCGCGTTGCTCCCGGTGATGTGATGGCGCGCTGTTTTGGAAACGGGCGCACATTCCGGCGATGCCATCGCCGGCTTTTTGGGTCGCGTTATGCAGCGACTAATCCGCGTCTGGTCGAGGAGGAGGCGGTGCTACGGAGCATGGGTTGGGCGGTTCCGCAGACACGGTCGAGGTAGGCCTTGAGTTCGCTTTCGGGGAAGCGGGCGAGGAATTCGGGGGCGGCGGTGCGGTTGTGCTTGAGGATGGCATCGATAAGTTCACGCTTGCTCATGGGGCACTCCAGATTGCTGAGCTGCGGACACGTATATCCATGTGTCCGCTGTCCCGAATCCGCGGGACGGGAATGCGCAACGGATTCCACCGTTTGCATCCGGGCCGCCTCCCCGCGTCCCCCGCCCGTCACTCCAGCGGCTATCAGATGCATGCGACCCAAAGCTATCGGACGCCATGCAAAGAAAACTTCAGCGGTGGTCAGGAAAGGAGAAAAGATGCAGAAAGGGCTTGTTTTGCAGGGTTTAGCGGCGTCCGATAAGGGAGGCGGGTTGGCGGGTGATGAGGGGTGTTGGGGAAGGTCCGCTAAAAGGCGGGCTGCCTGTGTGAGGCGCGCTGAGAGATGGGGATGGGGATGTAGGGAGTCGGTCGACAGATTGCCCATTTTAACATCCATAGCGATTGTGGAGCGGGCGTTGGTGGATTATTCTGCGCCAAGTGGCCGAGCGGTCGGTTTGAGCATGCGGGCACATTCCGGCGATGCCATCGCCGGCTTTTTTGGGAGGCGCGTATGATGCAGATGCCGGACCATCATGATGAGAATCATCCGGTGGTGATTTCGCGGAATGCGAGCGTGGGACTGAGGCTGTTCATGATTTATTTTTTGTTTTATGCGGGATACCTGCTGCTGAACGTGTTTTCGCCGCGGACGATGAGCGAGACGGCGATTCCGCTCGGCGGAGATCGGACGCTGCTGCTGGGCGGAGTGAACCTGGCGGTGGGGTATGGGATCGCGCTGATTCTGATGGCGATGTTTCTGGCGATGGTGTATGTGCGGATGACGGGGCCGCGGGGACCGGGGAATTGAGCCATTGACGCATCGGGTCATTGAGCCATTGGGGATGCCAACATTGAGCTTCGCGAGATTGTGATGAAGCGCCGGTCCCGCCTATGATGGGTGGTTTGGAGGTAATTCCGGCGATGGTGAGCGCTTCTGAGAATGTCGTAGGGAGCGGGGAGGTCGGAGGGGGATCGCGGCGGCTGTATTGTGACAATGCGGCGACGAGCTTTCCCAAACCGGCGGAAGTGCTCCAGGCCATGGTGCATTACGCCACGGAAATCGGGGCGTCGGCGGGTCGAGGAGGTTATGCGGAGGCGCAGGCGTCGGCGGCGGTGCTGAAGACGTGCCGGGAGAGGCTCAACACGCTCTTCAATGGCGAGAATCCGCAGCATTTTATTTTTGCGCTGAACTGCACGGATGCATTGAACCTGGCGATCAAGGGGATTTTGCAGCCCGGCGATCATGCCGTGACGACGTGGATGGATCACAATTCGGTGTTGCGGCCGTATAACGCACTGGCGAGCGAGGGAGGGATTTCTTACACGCACGTGGCGGTGGATCCGGTGACGTGCGTGGTGGATCCGACGGAGATTCGGAAGGCGATTCGGCCGAACACGAAATTGATTGCAGTGGTGCACGGGTCGAATGTGACGGGGACGGTGCAGCCGATTCGGGAGATAGGGAAGATTGCGCGGGAGGCGGGGATTCCATTCCTCGTCGACGCGGCGCAGACGGCGGGGCATGTGCCGATTGATGTGCAGGCGGATTGCGTGGATCTGCTGGCGTTTCCGGGGCACAAGGGGTTGATGGGGCCGCTGGGGACGGGGGCGTTGTACATTCGGCCGGGACTGGAGGGGACGTTGCGGCCGTTGCGGCATGGGGGGACGGGGTCGGTGTCGGAGCAGGATGTGCAGCCGGAGTTTATGCCGGACAAGTTTGAAGCGGGGTCGCACAATGGGATCGGGCTGGCGGGGCTGAGCGCGGGGGTGGAGTGGATTTTGAAGAGGACGGTGGCGAGTTTGTGGCAGCACGATCAGATGTTGTGCAAGGCGTTTATGTCGGGGGTGGAGGGGGTGGAGGGGCTGCAGTATTTTGGGCCGCAGGGGATACGGAATCGGATGGGGGTGTTCAGTGTGCGGGTTCGGGGGATGGAGCCGGGGAAATTGGCGGAGGTGCTGGAGAATGAGTTTGGGATTTTAACGCGTGCGGGGCTGCATTGTGCGCCGCTGGCGCACACGCATCTGGGGACAGTGGGGAGTGGGGGGACGACGCGGCTGAGTTTTGGGCCGTTTTTGAATGTGCCGGATATTGAGTATGTGGCGAATGCGCTGTCGGCGGTGGCGTTGCGGGAGTTTGCGGCGGCGTGATTTGCTCCCCCCCCCCCCCGCCGACGACGACGACGTTAAACACGAAGGGCACGAAGAGCACGAAGGACCACGAAGGTGGTTCTTTTTTATTTTTTGGTCTGGCGGAAGAGGATGGCGGCGAAGATCTGGAGGATGACGGCGATGAGGAGCCAGATGATGCCGCGTTGAAGGGTGGTGAAGGCGACGGCGACTTCGGACCAGTCTTTCCAGGTGGCCTTGGCGGAGAGGGCATCGAAGAGGCCGGTGGCGAGGGCGAGGAAGACGAGAATCTGGACGATGATGGCGGCGAATTTAACGCCGGAGAAATCTGCGGGGGCTTCAGCGGCGCGATTCTGCATGCGGAGCTGGGCGACGAGATCGTCGATGGATTTTTCGAGGCGGGAGTAGGGCGGGGCGGCGGGGGTGGATTGGAGTTTGCTGAGGCGCTGGGCGAGTTTTTCGACGAGGGTGTTTTCATCGATGGCGGGAGGGGCGGCTTGCGCGGCTTCGGCGGGTGTGGCGGCATTGGAGACCAGCGGCTGCGCGGGCGTGGTGGCGGGTTCGTTGCGGACGGGGCCGGTGGCGGGGGCGGAGGCGGGGAGCGTTTGCGTGGGGGAATCGGCGACGCGTGTCACGGAGGTGGGAGCGGGCGAGGGGTGGTTCTTGCCTTCACGGGCGATGATACGGGCGGCGTCGGCGAGGGTTTTGACGATGAAGTTGGGGGAGACTTCGAGCGAGGGGGGATCGGCATCGGTTGACTTGTGATCGGGATCGCGCAGGAGAATGGTGCGCGTGCCGGCGGCGGCGCCGGCGGCGATGTCGCGCGGCTGGTCGCCGATGGTCCAGCACTGGGAGAGATCGAGGCCAAAGTCGGCGGCGGCCTGTTTGAGCATGCCGGGCTTGGGCTTGCGCCAGTCGTGATCGAGCTTGTATTCGGCGATGGGGGCTTCGGGGTGATAGGGGCAGTAGTAGGAGGCGTCGATATGGGCGCCGGCCTGATCGCGGAGTTGCCGGCACATTTCCTGGTTGACGGCCTCGACGGCGTTTTCGTCGAACATGCCGCGGGCGACGCCGGACTGGTTGGAGACGACGATGAGGCGGTAGTCGAGTGCGCGGATGGCGGAGAGGGCGGTGGCGGCGCCGGGGAGGAGTTTGACCTTGGCGGGGTCGCCGAGGTAACCATCATTGTCGATGATGGTGTTGTCGCGGTCGAGGAATACGGCGCGTTCGGCCATGAGGAGTGAGTCCTGTGAAAAGAGCGGCACGTCGGAGAGAAGTGTGGGGGAATTGGGGAAAAGAATCAACTTTTTGGCGGAGGGCTGGGGCACGGGAATCCTTGGAAAAGTATCGCGGGGCGGCAGCGTAACGGAAGAGGAGGATCGCCGCCAGCCCCCCCCGGTGGTGGTGTTGTTGATCGGCGAATTGCCGCGTAGAGTGGCGGGGATGCGGGATTTTCTTTCGAAGCGGACTGTTTGGTGCGGCGTGGTGATGCTGGCGATGTTGGCGGGGCCGGTTCTCGCGCAGGAGGATGGGCCATCGGGGGGGGCGGCGGGGATGGATTGGGGGTGGGTGCATGAGCTGGTGATGGGATTGCTGGCGGCGGGGATGGTGGTGGCGCTGGTGTATTTTCTGCGGCCGGCGAAGGTGGGCGGCGGGCTGGCGGATTTCCGGATTCTGGTGGAGGGGGGCGAGATTCAGTTCAAGGGGCGGTTTCCGGCGAATATGCAGATGCTGGTGACGCAGTTTCTGCTGGAGGATTGCCAGATCCCGGGGAAGTATGAGGTGCGCGGGACGTGGGAGGAGGGGCGGTTGATGGTGGCGGTGATGGGGGAGCAGGCGAAGATGCAGGAGCAGCGGATACGGAATTTTCTAAAGCTGCATGTGAAGCGGGCGGGGTGATTAGGCCGCCACAGTTGAACGAACGTGCGGAATTTCGTTTCCACCCGGCAATCGAAGTGCACCGGGATCAAGGTTTACCAGCGCCACAGTATGGCCGTCGTATGCGACAAACTCCACGAGATATCCGGGAGGGTTGGCGGCGGCATGAACGATGGCCCCAACGTCACCCTGCCGCAAGCCGTGCTGCGGGAGGTCGAGTGTCAGTACGACGGTATCGAGTTCCTTGAACATAGCGTTATCCTTCGCGACCATTATATGCAGCCGCACTAATCAATGGGATAGGCGGTCACCAATCTTGGCGGGCTGCCCTCGCTTTCGACGATCCAAACGGAACGAACCACCCGAGTCGATTTTCCGGCCGGCGTTTCGACGGGGCCTTCCACGGCGTACACGACGCCAAACGGCATTGTTGTCACTTCTGAAACTTCACATGCATTGATGTGCTTTCGAAGCGCTTCAGCAAAATCCTGCAAGCGATCGGGCGTAAAACCAAGCCTGCGAAAGAATACGGCCTTGGGTCCGCCGACAGCATGATTGGAGTCCAGCAAATACGCGCGGAGCTTCTCGTCGGGAACGATAGCCATCGGATGCAGGGGAACCTTCATTCGTCACCGGCTCAATTTATCGATCGTGCCTGTCGTGCTGCGGCCCTGAAGGAAGGGGGCGAGGATGACTTTGCCGCCGCGGGCTTCGACCACTTCGCGGCCGACGACTTCCTTGTTGGCGTAGTCGTCGCCTTTGATGAGGATGTCGGGCTGGAGCTGGGCGATGAGCGCGGCGGGGGTGTCTTCGTCGAAGCTGACGACGTAATCGACGCTTTGCAGACCGGCGAGGACGACCATGCGGTCGGCGAGGGGATTCACGGGGCGCGTGGGGCCTTTGAGGCGTTTGGTGCTGTCATCGGTGTTTACGCCGACGATGAGGACGTCACCCTGCTTGCGTGAGAATTCGAGGTATTGCACGTGGCCGGCGTGGAGGATGTCGAAGATGCCGTTGGTGAAGACGATTTTCTGATCGGGGTTGGCCTTGCGACGGCGGGAGAGTTCCTTGGCGAGTTGAGCGGCGGTGCGTTCCTTGCCGCGGGAGTCGGTGTCGAGGCGTTGGAGTTCGTCGATGATCTCGTCCTTGGTGATCGGGACGATGCCGAACTTTTCGACCTCGAGGCCGCCGGCGATGTTGGCGATGGCGGCGGCCTGAGACCAGGTCGCGCCGGAAGCGATGGCCATGGCGAGGGCGGCGAGGACCATGTCGCCGGCGCCGGTGACGTCGTAGACGTTGCGCGGGCGGGTGGGGATGTGTTCGCCCGGTTCTCCGCGCTCGAGCAGGTACATGCCGTGGCGGTCGAGCGTGAGCAAACAGGTATCGAGATTGTGCCTTTGAAGCAGGGCCTGAGCGAGTTCTGGGGCGCCTTCGACGGCGTCAGCGAGTTTGAGGCCCGAGGCCTTCTCCGCTTCGAAGCGGTTTGGCGTGATGGTGGAGGCACCGTTGTATTTGGAATAGTCGGAGATGAGGGCAGGGTCGACGAGGACCGGCTTGTTGAGCGAGCGAGCGATCTGAATGACCCGCTGCGTGAACGCGGGGGAGAGCAGGCCCTTGTTGTAATCTTCGAGGGCGAGGGCGGCGCATGTGGGAAGCTCGCGGCGGATGTAGGCGAGGAGCAATTCCTCCTGCTCGGGCGTGACGCCGGTGGTCGTTTCCTGATCGAGGCGGAGCATCTGCTGCGGATGGCGATGCTGGGCGAGGCCGACGAGGCGCGTCTTGGACGTGGTGGGGCGATCCTTGCAGGCGAGGAGTCCATTGGTGTTGACTTTGATCGTGGCGAAGAGATCGCGGAGGAGTCGTCCCTGGAAATCGTCACCGCAGACGGAGACGCAGAGAACCTCAGCCCCGAGCGTAGCCAGACCGGTCGCGACATTTCCCGCGCCGCCGGCGCGCTGCTCGCGGTACTTCTCCTGCACCACGGGCACGGGCGCCTCCGGACTGAGGCGTTCGGCGTCGCCATAGATGTATTCGTCGAGCATGACGTCGCCGACGAGCATGATGCGTGGCCGGGCGAATTTCTCGACGAGAGCAATGAGATCATGTGGTAGCGTGGACATACGAATCGTCATTCCTTAGCTCTTGAGCACTGGATCGCAGCAGCATAACTGCGATTCACAGAAAGCGTAACGGCCTATTGTGCCGCTTGCGCCGCTTGTGCCGCAACCGGGATGCGCTCCGTGTGCGGCGTAAGGAGGCTGACGGTGATCAGCGTCAGGAAGGAAAGCGGAATCGTGACAAGGCCGGGCTGATTGAACGGCACGGGGGCGACGGCCTGCGAATTGTACAAATACCGGTATGCGTCCCCCGAAAGGAGAATCCACACCAGTGACGAGATCAGCCCGACGAGAATCGACGCCGCGATTCCCTGCTTCGTCGTGCGCTTCCAGAACAGGAGCATCACGATGGCCGGCAGATTCGCCGACGCGGCCACGTTGAACGCCCACCCGACCAGGAAGGACACGTTCATCTTCTGAAACGCGATTCCCAGAAGAATGGCCGCAATCCCAACGAAAACGGAAACCACCTTGCCAGCGCGCACCTTTCGCACATCATTGAGGTCCGCCTTGCACAGGTTGTGAAGGATGTCGTGCGCCACCGCGCCGGCGGAGGCCATGATCAGGCCGGAAACGGTACCGAGCACCGTGGTAAACGCGGTGGCCGAAATCAGCGCGAACGCCAGGTTGCCGAACGATTTCGCCAGCAGCGGCGCCGCCATGTTGGAGTCAGTAGGATCGAGGACGCCGGCAGTCATCGCCCCCAGGCCGAGATAAAGCGTCAGAATGTAGAACAGCCCGATCGAGACGATGCCGACGACCGTCGACTTCCGCGCGGCGGCCTGATTCTTCACGGTGTAATAGCGGATGAGAATGTGCGGCAGCGCGGCGGTGCCGCAGAACAGCGCCAGCATCAGCGAGAGAAAATTGAGCCGGTCCGCCCACTTGTTGGATTTGAGTCCGGCGAACATGGGGTGATTGCCCGGGGCAAGCAGCTCCGATCCTGCGAGCAGCTTCTGGTAATAAATCGTGGTAACGGCGCCGTCCTTCTCCTTCACATCCTCCTGCCGCCACACGGCGATGGTGCTCTGCGAAAAGGCCGTGAGGTAAGCGAACGGCCCAAGCGGCCCGGTGGTGACCGCCGGCGGCGAGCCGGGCGTGTTGTACTCCGCGGGGAGTGTGGCGATGTTGCCGATGGTGAAGAAATCCGCCTTGCCGTCCCCGTTGCCGTGGGGAAGCCCGTTGATGAGGATGGTGCCGTCGGGGAGGGTCTGGCGGAACTGCGTTTCGACTGCGGGCGTGTCGACGGTGGTCCAGCCGGCGGTGATGACCTTCCGCCAGATGGTCACGCGCCCCGTCTGGTCATCCTTCAAGCGGATGTAATTCTTGCCCACCGGCCCGCCCCACGCCCCCTCTGAGGGCAGACGCGTCAGGTGGTGCTTCTGCAGGTAGTCGTCGTTCACCAGCTCGATGTTCTGCGGCTTCCGGAAATCGGCGTTATAGAGCGACGGATCGGTGGTAAGCCCCCGGCGAAGAATCGAAACCGTCAGCGCCATGCAGAAGAGCACCAGCAGCGATCCCTTGATGAACTGCACCCACGTGGTGGAAACCATGCCGGCGGTGACGACGATCAAGATGACGATCGCACCCACCCCCGCCACGCCCACCGTAAACGATTGAATCGAAAGCCCCGCCACGTGCAGCACGGGCGGCAGCCCCAGCAGCGGCTTGATCAGGGCCCCCGCCCCCACCATCTGCGGAATCAGATAAAAGACCGAGACGATCAGCGTGGAAATCGCGGCCGTGAGTTTGATGCCCCGCGAGTTGAACTGCGAATCGAGGGCGTCAGCGAAGGTGAACTTGCCCAGTCGCTTGATCGGCTCTGCAATGACAAAGAGGGCGACGACCCATCCGGCGAGAAACCCAATGGAATAGAGAAACCCGTCATAACCATAAAAGGCGATCATCCCGCAGATGCCGAGAAAAGATGCCGCGGAAAGATAGTCGCCGGCAAAGGCCACTCCGTTGATGAACCACGGAATCTCGCCATGCGCGGCAAAATAGCCGCGCGCGGATTTGGCCTTGCGTCCAAGGTAAAACGACAAACCCAATACCGAGCCGACGAAGAGCAAAAAGATCGTGACGGCCGTAGGCGAAAGCGAATAGATCATTACATTTTCCGAAGCAAGGGAGCCCGCGTGCCCGAAGTGGCTGGCACGGCGAGGGCGTATTCTACCCGCACCGCCTGAAGGCGGAACTCCAAACTTTTAAAAAAGCCCGTTTCTCGATTGAGTTTTGCGCCAATAGCCGTAAGCTGGAACGGTTTGCCCTCTACTTTCAATTGCCAACAAGAGGTTGTATCCGTGACACGCTCAAACGACGCCGCACTTCAGGAAAAACTTTACACACTGCTCGAGGAATCGGGCGTCACGCGGGATAAGGAATTGGCCGCCGATATGCTCCAGGCGGTGATCAAGCTCGCCCGCGATGAACCCGGCCGCGGCGAAATGAAGCTGATGGACCGCTCCCTCAAGGAACTCCGCTACGCCTTCAAAGTCTTCAAGCCCTACCGCCAGCGCCGCAAGGTCTCGATCTTCGGCTCCGCCCGCACGCCGCCAACCCACCCCAACTACATCCTCGCCGCAAAGTCCGGCAAACTGCTCGCGGATTCCGGGTTCATGGTCATCACCGGCGCCGGCGGCGGCATCATGGCGGCCGGACACGAGGGCGCCGGGCAGGCCGCCAGCTTCGGCGTCGCCATCAAGCTCCCCTTCGAACAGCGAACCAACGCCGTCATCGAGGGCGACGAAAAACTCATTCACTTCCGCTACTTCTTTTCCCGCAAGCTCGTCTTCGTCAAGGAAACACACGCCATCGTCCTCTTCCCGGGCGGCTTCGGCACCCACGATGAAGGCTTCGAAGTCCTCACCCTCGTCCAGACCGGCCGCTGCGATCCGCTTCCCATCGTCCTCGTCGAGCTGCCGGGCGGGACCTACTGGCGGTCGTGGGATCGGTACGTAAAGGACGAATTGCTGCGCGACGGCCTCATCTCGCCGGAGGACACGCATCTCTACTACATCACCAACGACGCGCAGGACGCCGTCGATCACATCCAGCGTTTCTACCGGAACTATCACTCCTGCCGCTACCTGAAGGACGAACTGTTCCTGCGCGTGAAGCACGCCCCGACGCCCGCCGAGATGGAACAGATCAACGAACAGTTCGGCGAGATTTGCTCCAGCGGCAAAATCGAAGTGCGCAAGACGCAGATCGTCGACGAGGAGACCCTCGTGCCGGACTACTGGCGGGTGGTGCTGAAGTTCGATCGCCGCTCCCTCGCGAAGCTGCGCCTCCTGATCGACCGCCTGAACAGCCTGCCGAGCCTGCCCCCGATGGAATCGGAGAAGCCGTCGATCGCCGACACGCAGGAACCGCGGTCCGATCGCAACGTCAGCGAGATTGCCGAGGAAGAATCGCTCCGCATCGTGGATCCCAAGTAAAAAGCCGGCGATGGTATCGCCGGAATGTGCTCCCACCTGGAATGATCGCAGACGATTTCAATGGAGCGGAGATTGTAAACCCGGCCTGAAAAAAAGAGCCATCGGGCCAATCTCCCAATGACCCGATGACTCAATGATTCAATCCCGCGTCCCGCTCACTGCGGCTGCGTGGTATCGCTCGCCTCAAGTTTCTTCTTCACCTCGTCCGGCACAACGACCTTCGTCGTCCCGACATCCTTGATCTCAATCGTGGTCGTCCGATCCACTTCCCGATCATTCCCGTTGAACGACACGCTCCCCGTGACGTGATACTGCAGCTTCGTCACTTCCCCATCCTTCGTCCACACCCGCACGTCCGCCTTCGCGTTCGTGACCTCCGGTCCGCCCCCGTCACCCCCGTTCGCGTTGGGCGGGCGGCGGAACATGAGCATCTGCTTCGCCCCCTCCTCCGTGAGATTGCCGGAGAAGCCATCCGTCTCGGCCTTCACCGTGTCGAGGTTCTTCAACGAGCGCTCCGCCTGCACCAGCGGCGTCTGATAGTTCGACGCCATCATCGCCAGCATCCGTTGCGGATTGAATCCACCACCGCCGCCGCCACCGCCACTGAGTTCCTCCGCCGTCTTCCACCCATCATCCGTTTTGATCATCGCCTTCTTCCCCTTGATCATCAGCTCATACGTCTGATCCCGCACCGGCTGGTTCACCCACGTATACCCGTCCTTTTCGGTCTTGCCGGTGGATGTGCCAGCCCCGAGCGCATTCCCGCCCATTTCCACCTTGGAACTCCACGAATAATTCGGGCCATCGGCCGTCTTCTTCACGGCGGCCATCAGATCGTCCTTGGCATCGCCAAAAGCACTCAACGACGATACGGCGAAAACCGCAAACGTGGCGAACAACGCGCGACGGAACATGGATTCTCCTTCGAAAAATGTGGGCACGCGGACCTGCAGCGCCGGACGGAAGCTGCGGCCCCCGCTATTTCATCAACGTTCTATCCCAATGGCCATTGCCCTGTCTAAAGCCGGTCATCCAACGGCGTGCCCGATCGAGCGTCGCTGATCCGGTACGCCTCGATTTCAAAAGCATTTCCACGATACGCATTCTGCCCCCTCCACCAGGCCACAACACTCGCCAGAAGATAGGCCGGAATAAAAAACGGCCCCCAGCAATGCGCCTGCCGGACGTGAACCCGCTCATGCTCCCGCGTCATGTCCAGCGCCGCCTGCGTCCGCCCCAGCACGCAATCCCCAAACGTGATCGCGACCGCGCCCCCCTTCAGAAGCATCGCATTCTCCAGCAGCCACGCCACCCCCCCACCATGAATCTCAATCACACCGGTATGGAACTGCCACCTGGCGCCGATTGGCAGGCAGAGGATCCCAACGCCGAGCCCAACCGCCGTCGTCGGAAATGTCCAGATCGTTCTCAAAGCAGCGATGAACATGCACGGATTATAATCCGCCGCACGCTCATTACCCTGATCATTTCCAACGGACAGACGCCCGTGCCATGAATTCCGCTTGCAATATTGTTTATTGAACAAAGTTCATATATTGTGCCCACGGTTCCATTTCTTCCGGTCGACACGATCAGATGAGGGTCTCCCCATGAACAAACGCTTCGTCGGCATCGCCGCCGCATCGCTTCTCGCATCCGTTACCCTTGTCGCCCACGCCAAGGATCCGGCACTCCATATTGATGCCGCCAAACCTGCCGGCAAAGTCAGCCCCACCCTCTACGGCCTCATGACCGAGGAAATCAACTTCTCCTACGATGGCGGCCTCTACGGCGAACTGATCCGCAACCGCAACTTCAAGGATGCTTTCGTCAACGTCCGGCCCCGCGGATTCGGAGGCACGAGAACCGACGCCGCCGCCACGCAACCTCAGAATCCGATCACTACGCCGGCCCACTGGTCCATCGTGCCCGAGGTCGATCATTGCACGATCTCCCTCGATCCCAACCAGCCGCTCAACACCGCAGTGCCGCTGTCGCTCCGGCTCAATGCGGAGGGGCTCGTCCGCGATCAACGCGCCGCATTTGCCAACGAAGGGTACTGGGGCATTCCCGTCCGACCGAATTCCACCTACAAGGCGTCGTTTTACGCCAAGCGCTCGGTCTTTGGGGCGCGGGGGCCGCTCACCGTCGCGATCGAATCCAATGACGGCAAAACCGTTTTCGCCCATGCCGACGTCGCCGATCTTACGACCGAGTGGAAGCAGTACACCGTGGATCTCCCGATCGGCGATGTCCTCGCCTCCTCGACCAACCGCTTCGTCATCTCCACTGGTTCGCCGGGCGATTACTGGTTCACCCTCATCTCGCTCTTCCCCCCCACCTTCAACAATCGCCCGAACGGCAACCGCATCGACATCATGCAAAAGCTCGTCGACATGAAGCCCTCCTTCCTCCGTTTCCCCGGAGGCAATTACCTCGAAGGAGACACTTTCGAAGAACGCTTTGACTGGAAGAAAACCATCGGCGCCCTCTCCGAACGCCCCGGCCATCGCAGCCCGTGGCGCTATCAATCCACCGACGGCATGGGCCTTCTCGAGTTCCTCGAATGGACCGAAGACATGCACGCCCAGCCCGTCCTCGCAGTTTTCGCCGGATACTCGCTGCGCCACATGAACGTCCCCGCCGGGCCCGAGCTGCAGCCTTACGTCGATGAAGCCCTGGAGGAAATCGAATACGTCACCGGCGATGCCTCCACCAAATGGGGCGCCCGCCGCATCGCCGACGGACATCCCCAGCCCTTCCCGCTCCACTACGTGGAGATCGGCAACGAGGACTGGTTCGACCGCACCGGCAGTTACGAAGGCCGCTTCGCCCAGTTCGCCGACGCCATCCGCGCCAAATATCCCGACCTCAAGCTGATCGCCACGACCAAAGTGACGAGCGACAAGGCCGACCTCATCGACGAACACTATTATCGCAAGTCCGGCGAGATGTACGCTGACGCCACCCACTACGACCAATACAAACGTGACGGCCAGAAGGTTTTCGTCGGCGAATGGGCCACCCGCGAAGGTTCACCCACCACCAACATGAACGCCGCCCTCGGCGACGCCGCCTGGATGACCGGCATGGAACGCAACTCCGACGTCGTCCTCATCTCCTGCTACGCCCCGCTCTTCGTCAACGTCAATCCCGGCGGCATGCAGTGGGCCTCCGACCTCATCGGCTACGACGCCCTCAATAGCTACGGTTCCCCCTCCTACCACGTGCAGAAGATGTTCAGTGAAAACCTCGGCGACGCCATCCTCCCCATGACCGGCGAAGAGATCCCCACCCACGCCTGGCAACCACCCGCCCCTCGTGGCAGCACCACCAAGCCCGCACCCCGAGTGGTGCCCTCCCTCTTCTACGTCGCCACCCGCGACAGCCGCACCGGCATGGTCTACCTGAAATTCGTCAATGCCGTCGAGACGCCGCAAAACGTCAGCATCACCCTCGACGGCGTCAAGAGCGTCGACCCCAAGGGCACGCAGATCGTCATCCACTCCGACGATCCCATGGCGACCAATTCCATCACCGCGCCCACCAACATCGTCCCCGTCACTTCCGATGTCACCGACCTCGCCCCCACTTTTTCCCACACCTTCCCCCCCTACTCCGTGACGATCCTGCGAATCCCCACCCACTAAGGTGGCATCGGCGTCCCGCCGATGACGGCCCGCAGGCCGTTCCGCGCGCCCCCGCAAACCGCGCGGCGCCTTCCCCATTCCTCCCTCCCCCTGCCCCGCCTGACATTCTGAATTCCCCCACTCACTTATTCTGAATTCCCTGCTGCACCGTCACCCACGGCCCAACAATATTCGCCCACAACCCCGCATGCGCGTACAGCCCCTTCAAACTCATGTGCACCCCCGTCCCATGCTTCTGCCGGTTCGCCCCGATCAGCGTATCCGTATCCGGCCCCTGCATCGCCACGCCATCCTCCACCACACCATGCTGTGCCGCACGAATATCCGGATCGATCGGCGACTCCGGACTCCCCCACGTCGCCGTCGCCACGAACCACGGCACCTCCCACCCCACCTCCTTGCGCGACTCCTTGATCACCCGCTCCAGCATCGCACGATAATCCTTCCCCGGCAGCGTGTGCCCCTCTGGCTGATGCGCATCCGACTCCCCCTGATGCCACAACATCGCCCGAAACCCGTGCCCCCCCCCATTGGCCTCGTCCAACTGCTTCATCCGCTCCACCATCCGATCGTACAACGTCCCGTCATTCACCCACTTCCCATCAGGATTCTTCTTCAACCCATCCGTCCGCGTCGGTTCAATCTCCACCACATCCCCCTTCGGCAACCACTGCCGCACGCTCGTCGATCCCTTCCCCACCGGCACAATCCCGATCGGCACATGCAACTTCGCATACATGTCATCGCCGAACAAACACCACGGACTCCCCTTCCCCTGCCCCGCATCCACCCCCGGAATCGGATCCGCCGCCACCGTCCACTCTTTCCCATCAAACACCGTCACCATCCCCGTATCCGTCCTCGTCCGCGCCTCGCCCCAATTCGTAGAGTTTGACTGCCCCCCCACCACAAACACCTCGCCGACGCCGACATGTTCGACCACTGCCTGCCCCAGGTTTCTATCCATCTCACTGACCGCAACCAACAATACGTGCCATCCGCCTGCGGGCACTTTCATCTCCACCTCGAAGGTGCCGTCCTTCCCTGACGTAACGTCCGCCATGTCGGCAATCCGCGTGGAACTGGGCACGCCCGACGACTCTCCTGGCTTCACGCTCATAAGCAAATGCAAAGGCCGTCCCTGCAATCCGCCCACGCGTCCCTCAATTCGTAACCGCCCTTCCGTCGGCGACGTGCGCTGAAAGATCTCCCACTCCTTGGGTGACGTGAGAGTGACCCCGCTCTCCTGTGCCGCCGGCGCACTCGTCGCCGTCGCCGCCTCCTCCGCAAACACCCCGCCCCCACTCGCCGCAATCACCAAACCCAAAACGATAAAAGCAAAAATCTTCATCCCCCAATTATGCCCCAACCCATGCACCCCTCCAATCAAAGCGCCATTGATATTCCCATCGCCACCCCCGTTTCGTCATTCACTCATTGATCATTGGAGTTTGATTCGTCATCTATCATTCGTCATTCCCCCCTCATTCTGAATTCACTGATTCGCTTATTCTGAATTCGCCCAAATCGAGTCAATCCGCTCCACCGTCAACTCCCCCACCGATTTCACCACGCAATCCGCCCCCACCGCACTCGCCCCGATTCCCACACACACCATCCCCGCCGCCTGCCCCGCGCGAATCCCCGCCTCCGCATCCTCCACCACCACGCACTGCTCCGCCTCCACCCGCAGCTTCTTCGCGCACAGCAAAAACCCCTGCGGGTCCGGCTTGCTCCGCACCGCATCCGTTCCATCCACGATCGCATCAAACCAATCCGTGATCCCCAGCAGTTCCAGCACGAGCCGCGCATTCTTGCTCGCCGACACCAGCCCCATCCGCACGCCGCCTGGGGGGGCCGCTCGCAGCATCATCGCCAGATGCCGCGCCCCGGCCGCCAAATCCCCCGGCCGCAGCGTCATCACCTGTTCGAGGTAATACCCATTCTTCCGATCCGCCAAAACCCGCTTTTCCTCCGCCGCCAGCCCCTTCGAGAACTTCCCCAGCAATTTCTCCAGGCACTCCATCCGCCCCACCCCGCGAAACCCATCGCTGATCTTCTCGTTAAACGCCACCCCCAATTCGTCCGCCAGCCGCTTCCACGCAAGATGATGAAACCGCGCCGTATCCACCAATACCCCATCCAGGTCAAACAGCACCGCCTGCACCCCCGCCCGCTTCGACTTCGCCGGTATCCGCCCCCCCCCCCCCCCGACCACCCCACCCTGGTTCGGCCCGATAACCCACGCCGCAAACACTTCATCCGCAGAC
>Ga0335069_10001654_pt1 | contig 35677 bp, 26 predicted proteins | sample Lox_Sample_11_FD_206714 | JGI IMG/M metagenome (GOLD analysis project Ga0335069, IMG submission 206714) | Soil microbial communities from Loxahatchee National Wildlife Refuge, Florida, United States - Lox_Sample_1.1 | ecosystem: Environmental > Terrestrial > Soil > Wetlands | place: USA... | reverse complement strand
CAGTGATTTCGCTCAAACCAACACTTGCGGCACTTCGGTTGCCGCCAGCGGCACTTGCACGATCAGCGTCACCTTTACACCTTCTGCCTCCGGCACTCGCACCGCCTCCGTCAGAGTCGCCGACAATGCCTCGGGCAGCCCTCAAACCGCTGCTCTTGCCGGGGCCGGCACAGCCGCGGCGCCTACCGTCAGCCTGTCGCCAACCAGCTTGACCTTCGCAAGTCAGACCGTGGGCACTACCAGCAGTGGTCAGACCATCACCCTGACCAACAGCGGCACGGCTACTCTGACCATTTCCAGCGTCACCTTTACCGGCACCAACAGCAGCGACTTCGCTCAAACCAACACCTGCGGCAGTTCTGTCGCCGCAAATGGCACCTGCACCATCAGCGTGACCTTCACGCCCTCCGCTGCAGGCAGCCGCACAGCATCTGTCAGCATTACCGACAATGCCACCGGCAGTCCTCACACGGTTAGCCTGACCGCAACCGGGACCGCTCCCTCTGTGAGTCTATCGCCCAGTAGCCTGACCTTCACAAGTCAGGCCGTAGGCACCACGAGCAGCGCGCAGACCATTACCCTGACGAATACGGGCACGGCCGCGCTGACGATCTCCGCTATCGCACTCGCCGGCACAAATGCGAGCAATTTTGCGCAGACCAACACCTGCGGCAGTTCCGTCGCCGCCAGTGGCACCTGCACGATCAGCGTGACATTTACACCTTCGGCAACCGGCAGCCGTACCGCGTCCGTTAGCGTCACGGACAACGCCACCGGCAGCCCCCAGACTGCCGGCCTGACCGGCACCGGTACGGCTCCCGCTGCCAGCCTGTCACCCACAACTTTGACGTTCTCCAGCCAGACCGTCGCGACCACGAGCAGCGCTCAGACTGTCACCCTGACCAACAGCGGTACGGCGGCGCTCACAATCTCCAGCATTGCTCTCACCGGCACTAACAGCAGCGACTTCGCCCAGACGAACACCTGCGGCAGTTCCGTTGCCGCCAGCGGCACCTGCACGATCAGCGTGACCTTTACACCTGCGGCTACCGGCAGCCGCACCGCGTCCGTTAGCGTCACGGACAACGCCACAGGGAGCCCTCAGACCGTCAGCCTGATCGGCACGGGTGCGGCTCCCGCTGTCAGCCTGTCGCCCACCACCCTGACCTTCACAAGTCAGACGGTAGGCACCACCAGCAGCGCCCAAGCCATCACCCTGACAAATACGGGCACAGCGTCACTGACGGTCTCGTCGGTAACCCTCACGGGCACCAACAGCAGCAATTTTGCGCAAACCAACACGTGCGGCAGTTCGGTTGCGGCCAGCGGCACGTGCACCATCAGCATCACCTTTACGCCTTCTGCCTCCGGCACCCGCACGGCTTCCGTTAGCATCGCCGACAATGCCTCGGGCAGCCCGCAGACCGTGGCACTTACGGGAACCGGCGCAGCCGCTACGCCCACCATTAGCTTCGCGCCAACCAGCTTGACGTTCTCGAGCCAGACGGTAGGCACCACCAGCAGCGCCCAAGCCATCACGCTCACAAATAGCGGCACCGCTTCGCTCACGATTTCCAGTGTGGCTCTTTCCGGCACGAACAGCGGTGATTTCGCTCAAACCAACACTTGCGGCGGCACCCTCGCCGCAGGCTCCAACTGCTCTATCAGCGTCACCTTTACACCCTCGGCTACTGGCAGCCGTACCGCTTCCGTCAGCGTCACCGACAACGCCTCGGGCAGCCCTCAGACTGTGAGTCTTACTGGCACCGGCACCGCTCCCGCGGCCTCCCTCTCCCCCACCACCCTCACCTTCTCCTCCCTCACCGTTGGAACTACCAGCAACGCGCAAACCATCACCCTGACCAACGGCGGTACGGCTGCCCTGACTATTTCCAGCATCACTCTCACCGGCACCAACAGCAGTGATTTCGCTCAAACCAACACTTGCGGCACTTCGGTTGCCGCCAGCGGCACTTGCACGATCAGCGTCACCTTTGCACCTTCTGCCTCCGGCACTCGCACCGCCTCCGTCAGAGTCGCCGACAACGCCTCGGGCAGCCCCCAAACCGCCACCCTGACTGGAACGGGTGTGACCGCAGCAACGGCTAGCCTTTCTACCTCCAGCTTGGCTTTCGGCACTGAACCCATCGCGGTCACTAGTTCCTCTCAAAGCGTCACCGTCACTAACAGCGGCGGAACGGCTCTGACCATCTCCAGCATCAGCTTCACTGGCACCAACTCCGCGGACTTCTCGGAAACGAGTACCTGCGGCTCCTCGCTTGCTGCCGGAGCCAACTGCGTTATCGCAGTAATGTTCACGCCAACTGCCTCGGGAAGTCGCAGCGCCTCGCTCAGTATCGCCGACAGCGCCAGCGGTAGCCCGCAGACCGTCAGCCTCTCCGGCTCCGGCGTCCACAACGTATCCCTATCCTGGACGGCTAGCACTTCTTCCGGAGTCACCGGCTACAATGTGTATCGGGGAACAAGTTCAGGAGGGGAGAGCGCGACGCCGCTGAATTCTACACCGGTCAACAGCACCGCGTTTACAGATTCCAGCGTGACAACCGGCGCGACCTACTATTACATCGTCACGGCCGTGGCCTCCGACGGCACGACGCAGAGCGCGGCTTCCAATGAGGCCGCCGCCACCGTGCCGTCCAGCTAGTCATGCCATGTGGCTTCTGTTCCAGCAGTAGCCACGCCCCGAGCGTAGCCACACCTAACGGGCAGGGCGTCGACGCGCGCGCCATCACGGAATGTGCGTGGGAGATCTGTACACGAGGGCTAGGACAACTTTGGCTGCAACGGGTTTCCCTCGCAACGTCGCGGCCTGAAACTTCCATCCTTTGATGGCGCTCGTGGCCGCAGATGTGAGGGGCGCAACATCCCGAAGTACTTTGATATCCCCCACCTCACCTGTTTCGCTGATCGTCGCCTCCACGGCCGCGGCGCCCGAGATGAGATTGGTCAGAGGATAACCTGGGTAAATGGCATCGAGTACCTGCGGGGGGCGAAACAGCGCTTCTCTCTCGGAGGCGTCGGGCGATTCCTTCGCGGCCGGAAGAGCGGAACCCATGCCATAGAGTCCTGAAGGACTGACCGCGGCCGCCACGGTCACAATTGAGGCAATCCGCTTGCCGTTCAGCCGGGCCGGTGCGAATGTCCATTCTTGCACCCACCGTGCCACATGCGGCGTAAGCGGCTCGATGTCACGGCGCGCCGTCACGCCTTCCATCTTGCCGTTCTCGTCGACCTTGACCTCCAACACGACGATGCCGCTGGAAACACCGAGGATCGGATCCGCATTGTGCACTTCAGTGACTGAAACTACTCTGGCGGGCCGAAATCGCTCCCGTTGCCCTGCTCCCGCTGGCTCCTGAGCCTGCAAAGCAACACTCAGCAAAACACCGGTCATCACGACAGCGAAGTGTCTGAGCATTGGGAATCCTCACTTTGCTGATCATACCGCCGTTAGGGTACGAACGCCATTCACGGGCAACGCCCTGGGTTGACCTCTAGCGCCGGGCTTCCGGCGCTCGGGAAGAACTATGACCGCGCTGTCATCCTGAGTGCCTGGCGGGCCTCCTCCCCTCCGAAGGCAATGAAGCTCCCACGCTTGACGTCGCCCCCGCGGAGGCGTGGCCCCGTTTCAGGCAACGGGGTTCGCACCTTCGCGAGAACGGGGAGGGGGCGCTTTTCGAGAGCGCAGCGAAAGACCTCGCGTTCAGCATTTCAAGCAACTCCGGGAGGGGCTTCCTGCGCTTCGCTCAGGATCGCCTTCGCCTCCTCAGGATGACAGGTTTCAATGTCGACGAGTTTTGGGTATTATAAATTCGTGGGGCTTTGGCCAGTTCTTCGCGAAATCACAAGTAAGGAGTTAAACCTTGAGTGAGAAGCACGAAGCAGGCAACGGCGGTGACCGTCGCCAGTACGTGAATTTCAGCTTCTATAAGGTCGAACCGGCGTGGCGACGGCTCGACGACGACGCCCGCAGGCGCGGCAAGTGCCAGTTCATTGACGCCGTCAAGAGCTTCGAACAAGACGTTATGGTTATTCCTTATTCGCTGGTGGGCGTGCGGGGAGACTGTGATTTCATGCTCTGGCGCATCGGGTATGATCTGCTGAAACTCCAGGAAATGTCCGCGCAGTTGCTCGCGACCGATTTGGGGAAATACCTCACGACGCCATTTTCGCTTCTGTCCATGACGAAGCGTTCGGTTTACGTGGACAAGCATCAGCACGCGGGGCAGGAAGGCACGAGGCTGAAACTCATTCCTGGCCAGTTCCGCTACCTCTTCGTCTATCCCTTCGTCAAAAGCAAGGAGTGGTACCGCCTCACCAAGCACGCGCGCCAGGGCATGATGGACGAGCACATTGAGATTGGCCACCGTTACCCAACGGTTCGCTTGAACACGACGTACTCGTTCGGGCTCGACGACCAGGAATTCGTGGTGGCGTTTGAGAGCGACAAACCCGAGCACTTCGTCGATCTCGTCATGGAATTGCGCCACAGTGAGGCAACCAGCTATACAGTTCGTGATACGCCCACCTTCACCTGCGTTCACCGTGAGCTGGCTGAGGCGTTGGACTTGCTAGGAGGCTGAATCCCCGGATACATGCCATGACCACCAAAACGAAACCTCCCGCTAAGGCTGCCAAATCCAAAGCGAAGATCGACTACACATCACCTGCCCGGCTACAGAAGATCTTCGCCGCTTTGGACGAACTTTTTCCAAAAGCCCAGTGCGCACTCACGCACACGAACGCCTTCCAGCTTCTTGTTGCGACCATCCTGTCAGCCCAATGCACGGACGAACGGGTGAACAAGGTCACGCCAGGGCTATTTCAGAAGTTCCCGGAGCCCCAGGACTTCGTGGCCTTGCCTCAGGAGGAACTTGAACGCGAGATTAAATCGACCGGTTTCTTCCGCAACAAGGCCAAGAACATCATCGGGGCTGCGACGAAAATCGTAAAGGATTTCGGCGGGAAGGTCCCCCGCTCCATGGACGAGATGCTGACGTTGCCGGGTGTGGCGCGGAAGACGGCCAACGTAGTCCTCGGCACGGCGTTCGAAATCGCAAGCGGAGTCGTCGTAGATACGCACGTCTTCCGCATCGCGGGACGCCTAAAGCTGTCCGGCGAGAACACTCCCGAAAAGATGGAGCAGGATCTCCAGCGATTGGTCCCGCAAGACCGCTGGATCTCTTTCAGTCACCAGGTGATCTGGTTCGGAAGGAAAATCTGCCAAGCCCGCAAGCCGCTGTGCGGGGAGTGCACTCTCGCCTCTTTGTGCGACTCCCCGGACAAGACGGTGTAATGCGGAGTTGAGGTTCGCGCGTGAGCCACTGCAAAACGGCGGCGCGGTTGCGCCCGCACCCCAGATCCATCGTCTTAGAGCAGCCGCATACCCTCGGGGTCCCAACCGACGGCGGCTCCGCGCTCATAGCTAACATTGCTCAACAGCGCAGTACCCGCAGCGCGGAAGCCAAAGACGGCGTCCTCGACGACGGGCTCGCGGCTGCGAACGGCATCGATAAACGTCTTCATATGATCGTAGGAATCGCTGTAGCCGTGCGGCGCCACAAACTTCTCTTCCCCGGCTAGGGTCGCGCCCGTCGGATGCTCCAGCGGATACTTCTGCCGGTGCTCTTCGACCATGCGTTTCTGGATTGCTTCGGAGAAGAGCTCGTAACGCACGCCGGGATCCTTCTCGCGGGCAACACGCGTCACGGTCACGCCGTCATAACCGATGGTCATGGTTCCCTCGGACCCCGTGAACACAAAACCTTCGCTTTCCGAGCCGCCGTCCACAAAGTTCGTGCGCACGCTCAGGTTGAAGCCCTGCGGGTAATCGTAAAGACCCATCATGACGTCCGGCACGTCGCGGCCATCTTTCCAGAAGCGGAGACCGCCGGTCGCCATCGCACGGGAGGGGCCGTGCACGTTTGTAACGAAGTGGACGCCACTAAACAGGTGCACGAACAGGTCTCCGGCCACGCCGCTTCCATAAGCCTTCCACTTCCGCCACTGGAAGAAATGCTCGGCATTGAAGGGAATCTTTGGCGCCGTACCGAGGAAACGCGGCCAGTCACAAGTCTCCGTCGAGGCATCGGGAGGAACCGTGTACTCCCACGCACCCATCGCCGAGTTGCGGTCGTACCAAGCAGTCACCATGTTGAGTTGGCCGATGGCGCCGGCAGCGAGCAGTTCCTTGGCCTTCTTGTAGATGATCGAGCTCACCCGTTGGCTGCCGATCTGGATGATCCGGTTGGTCTTGCGCGCGGTGTCGATGAACTTCGGCCCATCCGCGTAAACGTGGATCATGGGCTTCTCGCAATAGACATCCTTGCCGGCGTTCATGGCGTCAACGGCAGCCTGCAGATGCCAGTGGTCGGGCGTGCCGATAATCACCGCGTCAACATCCTTGCGCGCAAGGATCTCCTGATAGTCGCGCGTCGTGAGGATTTCATTGCCCCATAGTTCTTTGCAGTGGTCCAAACAGCCCGTATAACAATCCGCGGCGGCGACAACCTTGACGCCAGGAATCTGAGCCGCCACCTTGGTGTCGTGCTGTCCCTGCCCGCCCGCGCCGATCAGCGCAATCTGAATATAGTCGTTCGCCGCAATCGGTCTGGCCGGCTCGCCCGGCACCGCCGCCAGCAGATGCGTTTTGGCCGATCCGGCAAAGAACGTTCCCGCAGTCACAATGCTGCCGGCCTTGAGAAAACCTCTGCGATCAAATTTCGTCACGCTATCCTCCTCCGCTATGATTGTCGCTTCCTTCCAAACCTCGAAGAGTCTACTCCGACAGAGCGCCAGACACAAACGTCTCACGGGCCGTCAAGGCACGGGCAGCCAGACGCAGGGCGAACGCTATTCCTACTGCTGAGGATTACAGAATATGGTGGCGCCCCACGCTGTAGCGGCGGTCTGCGAGCGCCGTCCTTTCGGCGCTCATAGAGCGCCGCCACAATGGACGGTTGTCACTTTATTCCCCAATCCTCAATAACAACGGCGGCCGCGGCGTTTAGCGATTGCCCGCCCGTTTGCTGACTTCACGAACTAATTCGGCAGGAAGAAGGAAGGTCACTTTCTCTTCGACGGCCGCGACCTCGCGAACTTCCTCCGCGCCGCGCGACCGGAAATAGTCTACAACCTGCTGCACCAGGTACTCTGGAGCCGAAGCCCCCGCTGTAATCGCGACACATTCCACGCCTTCAAGCCAGGCGGCGTTGATTTCGGAAGCATCATCGATGAGATAGGCCTTCGCGCCGGTGGACTCGGCAACCTCCCGCAAGCGGCGGGAATTGGAGCTGTTGTCCGACCCCAAGACAAGGACCATGTCGGCTTCTTCCGCCAGCAGCTTGACCGCTGTCTGGCGGTTCTGGGTGGCATAGCAGATATCGTCGCTTCCCGGAACAATCAGCTTGGGGAATCGGCGGCGCAGGACATCGATGATCACGTTGGCGTCATCCACGCCCAGCGTGGTTTGCGTCAGTACGGCGACTCGCTCGGGATCGGGCACCTCAACAGTCTCGGCCGCTGCCGCGTTGCCCACAAGCTGGATATGCCCTGGGACTTCCCCCATCGTTCCGACGACTTCATCGTGACCCGCATGGCCAACCAAAATAATCGAGAGCTGTGCCCGGGCATAGCGAAGCGCTTCCATGTGGACCTTTGTCACCAGGGGACAAGTCGCATCGATGATTTTCAAATTCTTGCCAACTGCCCGTGCGCGCACTTCCGGCGAGACCCCGTGAGCACTATAGATCGCCACTGCACCTTCGGGCACGTCATCCAGTTCATCCACAAACACCGCACCCTTGGCAGCGAGAGAGCGAATCACATATTTGTTGTGAACAATTTCCTTGCGGACGTAGACGGGGGCGCCGAAGAGCTCCAGCGCTCGATCGACAACCTCGATAGCACGGTCAACGCCGGCACAAAACCCGCGCGGCCGGGCGAGCAGAACCTTCTTCAATGGCATGTCGGTCACCCAGAGGCTATAATGCCAACAACCCCAGAGCTGATTTTATCGAAATCACTGAGGTTCGTCAAAAGCCGGTTAGGATTACTAGCGGTGCCCTCGCAGCCCCGTCTGCGGCCTCCGCGTTCGCCATCTTCATCACGCGAATAGGTCCATCCGGGAGAAACACCAATGACCATGCGCCTTCTCTCGATCAACGTCGGGCTGCCCCGTGAGATTCTCATTGATGGTGAGGCTGTGCAGTCCGGTATCTTCAAAACGCCGGTGGCAGGCAATATTAAAGTCGGCAAGCCCAACTTGGCGGGAGATGGACAAGCGGACCTGGGCGTTCACGGCGGCCCCTACAAAGCCGTGTACGCCTATCCCTGGGAGAACATAGTCCACTGGCGAACTGTGCTGGAACGGCCAAGCCTGGGGCCGGGATCAATGGGCGAGAATTTGACCACCGAGGGTTTGCTTGAGAGCGACGTCACCATCGGCGACGAATGGGAAATCGGCACGGCCCGTTTCCAGGTCACGCAACCTCGGTTACCCTGTTTCAAGCTAGCGGCGGCGTTGCAGCTTCTCGATTTTCCCAGAAGGTTCTTGGAAAGCCTGCGCACAGGCTTCTATCTCCGCGTACTGCAAGAGGGAACGATCAGGGCCGGTGATGCGATCAACGTCTGTTCATCGCGCGAACCGGAGCGAGTAACCATTGCAGAATTAGCGGGGCTCCATCGGACGAAGCAAGCCTCACTGGATCAATTGCGAAGAATCGCACGCCTGGCTTCTCTCCCCCCCGACCAAAGGGAGTGGCTGGCCCGGAAGTTCCCGGCGGCATGGGCATCAGTATCGCAGGCTGCAAAAGGCTCCGACGAACAAGGGACCGGCTAGGTCACGATATCTTCGCCGCCATCCACGCGGATGACGTTACCCGTGAGCCAGTGCGTCTTGTCGCTCATCAGCGCCACGACAGCACTCGCAACGTCTTCGGGAGTAGTCAGCCGCCCGCCGGGATTACGCAGCCGGGCGAATTCGGCCAGCTTCTCAATTCCCGGAATCTTGCTGGACCCCGGCGTGACCGTCACGCCGGCTTGCAGGGCGTTCGCCGTAATGCCGTACGGCATAAGCTCAAAAGCCAGCTGCCGAATATGCGATTCCAGCACTGACTTGGCCGCAGAAACGGCGCCGTAATTGGGAATCACACTGTGCCCGCCGGCGCTGGTCATGGCATAGACACGACTGCCCTGCCCCAGCATCTTCCGGCGGAACAGGTCCTGTACCCAATAGACCAGGTTGTTCCCCATTACATCCACGGTCATGTCCATCTGCTGCTGTGTGACTTCCGTGTCGAGGCTCTCCGCCAGATATGGCTTGAGCGATCCGAACGCGACCGAGTGCAGAAATACCTTCACAAAGTGCTGGCCTCCCAGCGTCTTCCAGTGCTCCTGCATCTGGTTTAAGGCCTCGCTGCGCTTGGCGGGATCAGCAGCGTTCAGATTGAAGAACTGAGCTTCATGGCCCGTCGCGCGAATGCTCGCGACGACCTGCTCGACCTGCGGCATATTCGAACGGCGATCAAAATGCACGCCGAAGATGTGGAGTCCCGCGCGCGCCAGCTCCAGACAGGTCGCTGCGCCAAACCCGCTTGACGAACCCACAATCAAGCCCCACGGAGTGGGACACGTGGTTTCACTCATAGGATATGTTTCTCCGGTTAATGGGTTGCCCGATTCGTCTACTGTACTGCTTGATCCTTACGACTGCGCCAAAACCAAGGCCGGTAAAAGGCGGACACTTGCAGCCGACACCTTGGCACTGCGCTCCATTTCAAAACAAGTGGCCCTGACCTGCCGATACGCTAAACTTCCACACGCTCAACGAGGATACGCCGATCATCGCTCCCCAGATGCTCCATACGAATTCTGGCACAAGGGATAGGTATATTATCGCCGAGCTTCTCTCCCCATTCAACCAGAACCGTCGCCGGAGCGTCACCCAAATCGTCGAGGCCCAGCGTGGCAACATCGCGTGCGCCGTCGATGCGATAGAGGTCCGCGTGGTAGACTTTTCCTTGGGAACCGTATTCATGCACGAGTGCGAACGTGGGGCTCGAGACTTCCTCTTCCTCCGCGGCGCCGAGACCTGCCACAATGCCTTTCACCAACGTCGTCTTGCCTGCCCCCAACTCGCCCTCCAGCAATACCAAGCACGGCCCCTGAAGATACGGCGCCAACTCGCGGCCGAAGGCCGTCGTTTCTTCGGCCGAATGCGTCACGCGCTCGGCCAGGGTGGTCACCTTGAACTGCGAATCGGGTGTCCCGGCGTCGCTCGGATTGTCCAGTTTTCCACTCACTACGGCTGGCCTTTCGCTCTGTATGCTTGCGGAATGTGTTCGATAAGGTCGCCCGCCAGCATGGAGGCCTCACCCAACTCCCGCGCCGCGAGATCACCCGCCAAACCATGCAAGTAGACGGCGGTTGCTACTACCGCAATGGGCGGGCGTTCGGGGGCCTGAGCCAAAAGGCCAGAGATCATACCGGTCAAGGCGTCGCCGGTCCCACCGGTCGCCATCCCGGGGTTACCTGTAGGATTAACCCACACCTCGCCGTCGTGAGCGGCAGTCAGAGTTCGAAATCCCTTCAGCACCAGAGTCAATCCGTAGCTCTGCGCAAACTCGCGCGCGATGGCGAGGCGTTGTCCCTGAACCTCGGCCGTCGCCTTTCCGGCGAGCCGTGCCATTTCGCCAGGATGCGGTGTGAAGATGGTCGTCCCTGTCGGGCGCGTATCTTTGCAGAAGAAACTCATGTTCCCTGCCCAGGCATTCAGACCGTCTGCGTCGAGCACCAAAGGCAGCGCGTAACGATTTACGACGGTCCGCACCAGCTCCACGGTCTCGGGATGCGTTCCGATTCCCGGCCCCACCGCCAACACCGTTTTGCCCGCTACCAACTTATCCAGACGCCCGTCGTCCAACGCCCGCAGGGAAAGCGTACCGGCGTCAGTCTCCGGCAACCCTTCCGTCATGAACTCCATGCCCAGGGCCGCCACAACCGGCAGCGCGCTCTGCGGCGTCGCGACCGTGACCAGTCCTGCGCCAGCCCGGAGGGCGCCGCGCGCCGCCAAGGCCGCCGCACCCGTCTTTCCCACGGAGCCGGCCAGGATCAGCACATGGCCGTAACTTCCCTTGTGTGCGCCGGCGGCGCGCGGCGCTGCAACCCAGGCCACGTCCTCCCGGCCGGTGTAGTTCAAAGACAAGTGCGCGTCGCCTTCCAGAGCTTCCTTTGGCGTCCCAATCTGTTTCACCACCCATTCACCCACACGCTCGCAGGCAGGGGGGAAAACGTGTGCAATCTTGGGTGCCGTGAAGGTTACCGAGAAGTCCGCGCGCACATGTTCCCCAATCAATTCGCCCGAGTCCGCAGAAATCCCTGACGGAAGGTCCACGGCGAGCACGCGCGCGTGAGGGAACTGCGCGTTGACGTCCCGCACGACCTCCAGCAGAAGGCCACTCAACGGTTTCGTGAGCCCTGTCCCGAGCAAGGCATCCACAATCACCGTCGTACCCTCCAGCGACACCTTAAGAGCGCTCCATTCCTCTAGTCCCCTCACGATTTCCGGAGCACTCAACATGCGCAGCCGCTCGTAGTTCGCTGCCGCGTCCCCGCGCAGGCTCTGGAGGTCCGCAAAAAGAAGCACGCGTGGACGTATGCCGGCTTCCCACAGTAAGCGCGCGGCAACCATGCCGTCACCGCCGTTGTTGCCCTTCCCACAGAGGATCACAATACTCTGCGACGCTAAAGGTGAAATGCGCGAGGCGAGAAAGTCCACGACGCTGCGGCCGGCATTCTCCATCAGCGTGAGACTGGGAACGCCGTAGCGTTCCGTCGTGAGACGATCGATCCCCTGCATTTCAGAAGCCGTAAGAATCTTCATTTGACGACTAATGGCCCCCCTAGAGCATCCATCCACCACTGACCGTTAGCACCTGACCCGTGATGAAGGCAGCTTCTTCGGACGCAAAGAACCTCACAGCCTCCGCAACGTCGCGTCCCGTGGGAGGACGCCCGACGGGGAAACGCGCGTCCGTCAGACGCTGCGCTTCTTCCAGCGACAACTCCTTATCGTCAATCACCGGCGGATTAACGACATTGGCTGTAATCCCGTTGCGCGCCTCTTCCAGCGCCAGTGAACGTGTAAAAGCTACAATACCGGCCTTGGCCGCAGAATAGGCAGAGATCTTGGCTTGGCCAAAGCCCCGCTCAGCGCCGGCTGAACCCAAATTGATGATGCGTCCCCAACGCTGGCGCCGCATGCTCGGCAGGGCGAATTTGGTCGCATAGAAAACGCTGAACAGATTGGACTCGAGAATGGCGCTCCACTCCGCAAGGGTGGACTCCGTCACGGTCTTCCACTCAAAGTCCCCGACGTTATTCACCAAAACGTCGAGCCTGCCAAAGTGCTTGGCCACCGCTTCGACGGCTTCCTTCACGCGCTCAGGTTCCCTGACATCCATGGGCAAGGCCAGACCATGCGTACCCAACGAAGTAAGGCTGGCCACGACTTTCTGAGCGCCAAGCTTGTTCGTGTGATACGTCACGGCCACGCGAAACCCCGCCCGGCCCAGCGTCATGGCGATTTCCTTGCCAATTCCACGCGAAGCTCCCGTTACGAAGGCTACACGACTACGCAAAGCCACAGTTCAACTCCTCTCACTCTCTGTCCATTCTACCGCGCGAGCTAACACCAACGTCATATCGTCTTGCAGTTCCGAACTGCCGGTCCACTCGTTCACGCTCCGGTAGATTTCATCCGCCAGGGCCTCCGCGGGAGCGTTGAAGGCACGCTGAGCCACTGCGAAAACCCGATCTTCGCCGTATTCTTCTCCGTATATGTTTTCGGGCTCGGTAATGCCGTCCGTAAACGCCATCAGGACGTCACCCACCTCCAGCGTCACTTCGGCATCCTCGTAGGTGCTGAACGGAAACAATCCCACCACGGTGCCGCCGGCGCGGAGGCGCTCAACCCTCCCTCTGCGAAAGAGCACCGGGGGCAGGTGTCCACCGTTGGTATAGGAAAGTTTGCGGGTCCGCGTGTCGTAGACAGCAAAGAAAAACGTCACGTACTTCTCTTGCGGAGTATTGGCATAGAGTTGGCGGTTCAGACGATCCACAACCGCCGCCGGAGAGAAATCCGGAGCCTTGGAGATTTGGCCGGGCGCAAAGCCGTCGTAGAACTGCGCCCGCAGCGCCGATTGAATCGCCGCCATCAGCAGAGCCGCGGAGATTCCCTTGCCGCTGACGTCGCCCAGCACAAGGCCCACCCGGTGCTCGTCCACAGGGAAGAAATCGTAGTAGTCACCACTCACTGAACGAGCCGCCTTGCAGGCGCCGTAGAGCTCCAACCCCGGCACTTCCGGCGCAGCCTGTGGAAAGAGTTGGCGTTGCACTTCCTGGGCAATCTCGAGCTCATTCTGCAAACGCAGCCGTTCCTGCGATTCCTTCAGGAGCCGCTCAACCGACGCCGTCATACTGTCAAAAGCCTCGCCCAGCGCCGTCAATTGATCATGGGAGGCGACCCCAATGCGATAGGAGAAGTCCCCTGCCTTGACTCGTTCCGTGGCGTCATACAGCGTGTCCACCGTGCGGGTCATGGAGCGCGTCATCCGAACACCAATCCACAGGGCCACAACCTCGATAGCCAGGAAAAAGAATGCCACTGCCTTGAAGGCGTATACATAAGTCTGAGAGAACTCTCCCAGCGTCGCGAGCAACCGGGACGTCAGAGCAAACACTCGCGAAGTGACATAGACAAAAGCCGGCTGGCGCGACTGCCCCCCGTCCTCGGCGTCCCAGGAAACAGGATTCAAGGACGAGGCGCCGACCACGGCGATGTCCAGACGATTCACGGGGTCGGGAACTATGAGGGACTTCGAGCTTATTGTTCCGCTCTGGACATACACACCACCAGGCGTGTCCCAACGAAGCCTGGCGGACGCCGCATCCCGGGGCTCCACCCTTTTGGTCGTGAACACACCTACCGGCCCTATCCCCTCCCCGACCATATCCAGAAGTTCGGGAGTAAGGGGCTGCGACAGAATCAAGGTCAGCTCGCCCGCAGGCGTCCGCGTGCGCTCCACAGATCGTAAAGCAATCTGCCCGCGGTCCTCGACAATCCCGGCAAACTCCTCACCTTTCATCCAACCGGGAGCGGTAATGGAATCATCAGCGGGGCGGCCGTCCAGAAGGAAAGAGCGCGACACGCCGTCCAGACGGAGCGTAATGACGAGCCCCGGGAAACTGCCCGTGAACTCGCCAAGTTCCGCCAGGTAGAAATTCCGAATCCTGTCAAGCGCGGCTTGGGGCGCCTTTTCTCCCGCGAAACGCGCCTCATGCAGGACGACACGGTTGATTTGCTTGATTTCGTCGAAATGATCGCGCAGGTTCAACACCACCAGGAAGGCTGCGAGCTGTCCGTTGACGATGAACGCTCCCAGCGCCACCAACATCAGAATGAGGAGGACGGGGACAAACGCAATGAATACGTAGGCTACTACCAAGCGCCGACGGAGGCGCCAAAGCAAGCGATTCCGCACGAATCGCCAGAGACGGCCCAAATAGTATCCGCCGGTCACGAGCGCGCATACCCAGAAGATAAACCACAGAAGCCCTGGTACGCCGCCCGTGCTCCGTGTGAGCCGGTCCACAATCCAGAGAGCAGCACCGTAGGCCCACGCCCAAGCGGTGAACCGGGCCATGCGACGCGTCCGATATTCACGCCACAGAAGTTCGAACACGCTCAAAGCATATCAGCGGACGAGTGATTAAACCAGCGGCCGTCTCGCCAGCCGCGCGGGCGTCCCGCCCCAGCGTCACCGGAATTATTGTAGCGGCGCTCTATGAGCGCCGACGAGACGGCGGTCATGGACCGCCGCTACAGTGCGGGGCACGGGCACGAGGCCCTCGCTACGGTTCACATCCCAACTGCTGTGCCGCACACCCGAGAAGCCGCCCGGGCGATGTCTCTACGCTTGACTGGCTTTGCGTCGCAGCGCGCCGGCATCCGGGCGCGCGCCATGCATCAGCCGCGCAGTCCACGAGTCGCAGCAAGGCTCACACAGACTTGACGGACGTCGCCGGCGCCTCCGGCTGGCCGGTTTCATCGATGGTCCGCAACGCACTGTGGTAGCGGCTGTAACTAAAGTAGATCACAAGTCCGATGGCCATCCACACAACCAAACGAATCCAGGTGTCGCCGGGCAAGCCCAGCATTTGCCCCCCGCATACGACCATGGCGAGAGGACCCACCAGCCACACGGCGGGCGCGCGGAAGGGACGCCGGATGTCCGGATGCGTCTTGCGCATTACCATGACCGAGGCGCTCACGATGACGAATGCCAATAGTGTGCCGATGCTGACAAGCTCTCCCACAACGCGCAAGGGCAGCAACCCGCCGGCGAGGGCCACGCAGATACCGGTCACGATGGTACTCTTGTAAGGCGTGCGGAAACGGGGGTGAACACGGCCAAAGGCAGCGGGCAGAAGGCCGTCATGGGCCATAGAATAGAAGACACGCGTCTGGCCCAGCATCATCACCAGGATCACGGCCGTGGTCCCGAGCAGTGCCCCCAGCTTAACAATGGGAGAGAGCCACCAGCGGGCAGCCGTGGTATCAATGGCCAGAGCCAAGGGGTCAGGAACGTTAAGCTGGCGGAAGGGCACCAATCCCACCAGAACCAGCACGGCCGCAATGTACAACACCGTGCAGATTGCCAAAGACCCCAGGATGCCAATCGGCATATTGCGCTCGGGGTTCTTGGCCTCTTGGGCGGCGGTTGAAACCGCGTCGAAGCCAATATAGGCAAAGAAGATGATGCCGGCCCCACGTAAGACCCCTGAAAGACCAAACTCACCGAAGGTCCCCTCATTGGCGGGAAGGAACGGGTGCCAGTTGGCAGGATGGACGTAAAGGGCACCTGCCCCAATAAAGAGGAGGACCACTGCCACCTTCACAAAAACCACAAAACTGTTGAAGTTTGCAGACTCCCGAATGCCGACGACAAGCAAGGTGGCGATGACGACGATGATGAAAGCCGCAGGCAAGTTGAAATAGGCGTGGATTTTGGTTCCGTCCGCCAGCATTACAGGGTCCCAAGGACTCTTGCTCAGTTCCGCGGGAAATGGGATATGCAAGGTTCTCTGCAGGAACGAAATGAAATAGCCCGACCACCCAATGGAAACGGTGGTGGCGCCGACGGCGTATTCGAGAATCAAGTCCCAACCGATAATCCAAGCCAGAAACTCGCCAATCGTGGCATAGGAATAGGTGTAGGCGCTGCCGGCGACGGGGATCACCGAGGCAAATTCCGCATAGCAGAGGCCGGCAAAAGCACAACCTATTCCCGTCAGAATTACGGACATGATCAGAGCTGGTCCCGTGTGTTGCGCCGCGACGCCGCTCAGCACAAAGATCCCCGCACCCACGATTGCCCCGATACCCAGAGATATCAACGCGACCGGACCCAGCGTGCGGCGCAGACCGTGCTCACTTTCAGCCGCCTCCTCGCGGAGCAGTTCAAGACTCTTCTTCCTCCAAAGACCAGACATGCCAACTCCTTCTGTCCGGGACCCGGGACTAAGACTCGGGGCTAGGGACTCACCAACAGGATATGGGGAACTCGAATCAAACTGGGATGAGCCAGCCCTAGCCGCGCGTCCCGAGTCCCGAAACCCGGGCCACCGGCGGACGCCACAGATAATAGACCGGAATCCCAACTGCCACGATGCTCAAACCTGCCAGGCTGCGAAGAACGTTATGCGTCAGCAAAGCCCACTCCACGAAAGAAGCAAAAACAACGTAGAGCAGAGGAAGAACCGGATAACCCCACGCGCGATAGGGACGCGGGGCATCAGGCCTTGTCCGTCGCAGTCGAAAGATACCTATGATGGTCAAAATGTAAAACAGCACGACGGCGAAAATCACGTATTGTAACAATTCGCTGTAGGTCCCGGTGAGAGTCAACAACGCCCCCCAGACGGCCTGCACCAGCAAAGAGACAGCCGGGGTATGGTATCGCGAGTTGACTCTCCCGACGACATGAAAAAATAGACCGTCCTTAGCCATGGCGTAATACACTCGTGCGCCAGCCAGTATCATGCCGTTCATGCAGCCAAAAGTGGAAATGACAATGGCAGCGGCCATCAGGCTCGCTCCCCTTCCCCCCAGGATGACTTGAACCGCTGCCGTGGCCACACGATCCTCGGCAGCGTATTGAATCCCGCGCTCCATCAGTCCCGCCTGTGGAGACCCAAAGAAGGGCAAGGCACGGTAGTAGACCCAATTACAGGCAAGATAGACGGTGCAAACCATAACCGTACCCAGCAGGAGAGCCAAGGGGAGATTGCGTTTGGCATTAATCACTTCACTGCCCGCAAAGGTCACGTTGTTCCAAGCGTCAGAAGAGAACAAGGGCCCGACCAGCGCTGCACACACGATAGTGAGTGTTGCCACATTCCAATGAGCGCCTTGCCAAAACGCCTGCTGCGACGCCGCCGGCGCAGCGTGACCCCATGCCCACCACGCGCCCAACACCACCAACCCCACCAGTAATCCCACCTTGAGGATGGTAAAGACATTCTGAACCCAAGCTCCCGCGCGCAGGCCGAAGACGTTAATGGCACTCAGGAAAATCAGCGTCAGGATCGCAATCAATTGCTGTGTGGAGAACGTAAGCGCCACAGAATGGCCGAAGATCCTCATCACTCCGAGATCAACCAGAAGGTGGTGGGCTGACACCCACGGGACCAGCACTCCCAGAAACTTACCGAAGGCTACTCCTACAGCCGCGAGTGTGCCGGTTTGAATAACCAGGAAGAGAGTCCAACCGTAAAGAAACCCGAAGAGAGGGCCGAAAGCTTCGCGCAGATAAACGTACTGTCCGCCGGCCTTGGGCATCATACCGGCCAGTTCACCGTAGCTCACCGCCCCGCTTACGGTCATCAACCCGCTGATGACCCAGCAAAGAAAGAAAAGACCAGGACAACCAACTTGGCGGGAAACGTCGGCGGCAACGATGAAGATTCCCGACCCAATCATCGATCCCATCACGATAGTAGTAGAATCGAGCAGGCCAAGGCCCCTCACAAGTTCCGGTGCACGTCCTGGGGCCGCGGTAGTACTCGACGGTGGCGTCGCCATGAGCTGTTCTCGGACAGTGAAGACCTCTGCTGCGCTGCGGGTCTCTACCAACTGCGCTACAGATCCAAACTCAGATTCACGAGGGCTTTCAGAAACTCTTCGGCACGCCGGGCGATGTCGGGGGCGGAGATCAGCCCACTAATAACCGCTACAGAATCCGCACCCGCGTCCAAAACGGCACGGGCGTTCCCAACGGTAATGCCTCCGATGGCCACCAACGGCTTCCGGGTCAGACGGCGTGCCGCGCGCACGCCCGCCAGCCCCACGACCGGGTCCGCATTCACCTTGCTTGCCGTCGGGAACACGGGGCCACAGGCCACATAATCCGCCGAGCTCAGGTCTGCGGTTTGCATCTGCTCTAGAGTGTGACTGGAGCAGCCCACCCATTTGCCGGGGCCGACGATGTGGCGCGCGGCTTCCACGGGCAAGTCTTCCTGCCCCACGTGGACGCCATCGGCGCCGACAGCGCGGGCGATATCAGCACGATCGTTGACAATGAACACGCCCTCCGCCGCACGCACGCACTCCGCCACCCGCGCAGCCGAGGCCAGAAATTCACCCGCAGACGCCTGTTTATCTCGGAACTGGATCAGCCTAATGCCCGACCGAAGCAGGATATCCGCCACCTCCAACGGTGAGCGGCCACCCGCCTGGGTGCGGTCAATTATGGCATAGAGGCGGGGGATTACAAGCGGCATGACTCTATGATGGATGGTGGAATCAACCTTCCCCGTTGCTGGTGAAGCGGCTGAGGAAGTGGGTATCAAAATTCCCGGCCTGGAAGTCCGGGTCGGCCATGATCTTCTGGTGGACCGGAATGGAAGTGGATATCCCCTCCACGATGAACATCTCGAGGGCCCGGGCCATGCGCTTGATGGCTTCATGCCGGTCCTTGCCGTGCACCACGAGTTTCGCAATCAGCGAATCGTAATAAGGAGGAATGACCGACTCCGCGTAAGCAGCCGTGTCCACACGGACGCCTGTACCACCGGGCGGGTGGAACACCGTTACCTTCCCGGCCGACGGCGCGAAGGTGACAGGATTCTCCGCGCAGATCCGGCACTCGATGGCATGGCCGCGCAGGGCGAGAGTCTCATCCTCAATCGGCACGCGCCCGCCCGCGGCAATCAGGATCTGCTGTTTCACTAAATCCAGCCCGGTCACCATTTCCGTCACCGGATGCTCCACCTGGATGCGCGTATTCATCTCCAGGAAGTAGAGCTTCCGGTTCTCGTCCATCAGCAACTCGACCGTGCCCGCGCTGGTGTATCCGATCTTCTCCAGAGCCTGGACGATCTGGTGGCCGACCCGCAGACGGGCCTCCTTATCGAGTTGCGTTGAAGGTGACTCTTCCAAGAGCTTCTGATGCCGGCGCTGGATGGTGCATTCACGCTCGCCCAGGTGAATCACCCTGCCGTGCTGATCACCCAGGACTTGAAACTCAATGTGCCGGGGCGAAACGATGTACTTTTCCAGATAGACGTCCGGAGTCCCGAAGGAGGAAGCCGCCTCGTTCTGCGCCATCTGCAAGAGATGCGGCAATTCCTCACGGGAATGAACAATACGCATGCCGCGCCCGCCGCCCCCGGCCACGGCTTTCACCAGCACCGGATACCCGATCCGCTCAGCTTCCTCAAGAGCAACTTCCTGGGAGGGGATTACCTCGGAGCCCGGCAATACAGCAAGCCCCAGCGCAGCCATGCGCGCGCGTGCGCGGTTCTTATCGCCCATCAGGCTGATGACTTCCGGCGTGGGTCCGATGTAGGTCAGGTTGGAGGCTTGGCAGACTTCCGCGAAGTAAGCGCTCTCCGCCAGAAAACCGTAACCGGGATGAATCGCTTCGGCTCCCGTAATCTCTGCCGCGGAGATGATGCTGGCCACATTCAGGTAACTGTCGGCACTGCGTGGCGGGCCGATGCAAACAGCCTCTTCGGCGAACCGCACGGGAAGCGAATAGCGGTCGGCCTCCGAATAAACAGCGACCGTCGGAATCCCCAATTCCTTGCAGGCGCAAATCACCCGCAGTGCGATCTCCCCACGGTTTGCAACCAGGATTTTCTTAAACATGTTTCGGATGTGAGCTACTTCTTGGACGAAGGTTCAATGGCAAATAGGGATTGGCCGTACTCGACTGGCTGGCCACTCTCAACATACACGCGTGCCACCCGCCCCGCGACTTCCGCTTCCAACTCGTTCATCAACTTCATGGCCTCAATAATACAGAGCACCTGGCCGACTTCGACCGTGTCACCCACCTTGGCAAAGGGAGGAGCATTGGGACCGGGCGCTGAATAGAAAGTCCCCACGATGGGCGACTTCATAATGAAGAGGCCGTCCGTCGGCTCGGCTCCGGCTTCCGCCGCCCCGGGAGCCGGTGTCGCAGCAGGCACCGGCGAAGCCGCCACGGGGGCCGGTATGGCACTCAACACAGGAGGAGCCACGACATACCCCGCCTCAGGCACGACAGCGTCCCGCACTTGGACTCCCCCACGCCGCACGCGGATCTTGACGCCTTCCTGCTCCATCTCAAACTCGGTGATTTCTCTTCCCGCCAGAACATCCAGCAGTTCTTGAATGTCCGCCAGATTCCAGTTCCGCCCGGGACCGGGGACCTCACGTGGCGGCTTCTTACCAGGCATGGATTTTCTCCCTCACCATCAGCTTATCACCCAGCGCTCGGTAGTGGCTGGAGTAAGAATCTCGGGGCCCTCAGTGCCGACCAGCACCGTGTCTTCAACGCGGACACCTCCGACCCCTTCAATATATACGCCGGGCTCCACAGTGACCACCGACCCCGCCCGCAAGCGAATCGGCTCACGCTTGCCGATACGCGGCCTTTCATGAACTTCCAGGCCGACACCATGACCCGTGCTGTGTGTAAAACAACGGGCGAGTCTACGTTCGGCCAAGACACGCCGCGCCACGGCATCAACGTCGGACGCCTTCGTTCCGTCCTGTACCGAACGCACCGCCGCACTCTGGGCCTTCGCGACCGCAGAGTAAAGAGCCCGCTCGCGGCGGCTGGGTTCACCCAGATACACCGTCCGCGTCATATCAGCGGCATAACCGTTGAATATAGCACCGAAATCGAGGATTACCCACTCTCTTTCTTGCAGAGGCTTGGGTGAGGGGCTTGCGTGGGGGTGGGCGGCGCGCGGCCCGGAAGCCACAATGCTTTCAAAAGCCGCGCCTTCCGCCCCCGCACGGCGCAGGCGGTACTCAATCTCTGTTGCCAGATCGCGCTCCGTTACCCCCGGTTTGATCCACGGCAGAATTTCATCGAACACCCTGGCGGTGATCCGCCCAGCCTTGCGGATGGCCTCGATCTCTCCACAGTCTTTAACGACCCTCAAGTCCTCAACCAAGCCGCTGCCCGGCCGCATGCGGACACTGTGGCCGGCCACTTGGCGAAGAAGCTGGAACTCCGCACAGGTCAGGTTTGTTTCCTCGTAGACAACGTCGTGAACCGAGTTCTTCTCCAACCAAAGGGCCACACCATGCAGCAAGCCCTTTTTCTCCTCCACCACCTCCACACCGTGCGCTTGGTCACGGGCTTCCAACGTATAGCGGGGATCAACCCAAAGGAAGGCGCGCTGGGGACCCAGTAAGACCACGCCCGCAGTTCCCGTGAAACCCGTCAGGTAACGAATATTAACGAGATGAGTGACCAATAGAAACGGAATGCGGCGCGCTTCCAGCAAGGCCCGCAGCCGCTCCTGACGAGCCAGAATCCCAGAGGTTGAGGTTTTTGAAGGCATCCGCCGAAACAAAAAGGAGGAGACCACGGTCTCCTCCTTTCCCGATGATCTACCCGGCATCGAGTCCACCGCGCCGGGAATTAGGTGATTAGAATCTTCGGTGACACAAAGAAGAGCAACTCCAGGTCGTTATCCTGCACGTTGCTAGCCTTGAACAAGTGCCCCAGGACCGGAATGCTGCCCAGCCATGGGATATACGTGGCGTTCTTGGATCGTGAGGTCACCGTGATGCCACCAAAGACCACCGTTCCACCGTCTGGAACCAGAACTTGCGTAGTGGCCTGCTGCGTGTTGATATTGGGAGCAGCCGCAACCAGCAACGCGCCCACCGATGCGTTCTGTACTCTGATCTGCATGAAGATGTTGCCATCATCCGTAATTTGCGGAGTCACATCCATCCGCAGGGTGGCATCCACGTAATTGACGGTGATGGTGTTGTTGATCGTGGTCTGTACAGGAACCTGCGTACCTTGTTGGACCATGCCCATCACGTTGTTCTGCGTCACGATGGTGGGACGAGAAATGGTTCGCGCCTGGTCGCGTTCCTCCGAAGCCGAGATAATCGCATTAATCATGTACTTCGACGAAGCATTGGAGATCACAAAAGAACCAAAGCCCGTCGATGTTCCCGGCAGGATTTGCTGATTCGGCGTAACTGAAGTCGTCGAGGCCGTGGGCGTCGTGTTGTTGTATTGAGGAATAGAGACCGTACCACTGGTGCCGGTCTCTCCACCAATCAGAGTGCTCGTCGAAGCGTTGTGCGAACTCCCGGAAAGGGCGGTCTGCAATTGGCGTGTGAAATCCGCTGTGGCAAGGACCACGCGAGCTTCGATCATCACTTGCTTGGCTTTCTTGTCGATCTTGGCGATGATGCCTTGAATCACCGGAATCTGCGATTGGACATCCGAAATAATCAGGGTGTTCGAGCGGTCATCCACCAGAACGGTGCCCCGCCGAGTCAGCGCACCGCCACCCGTCCAGGATTTCAACAGCGTCTGGATAGTCTGGGCTTTGGCGTAGTTCAGGGGCTGGAAGATTGTTACCAGAGGAGCCGCATCCATGCGGGCCGCCGCCAGCTTTGTCACACTCTCCTGCTCGGCCGTCAGCGTCTCGATTCGCGCAATCCTGAGAACGTTTCCTTCCAGCACCTTACCCAAGCGGTTGTTCTTCAACACAATGTCTAACGCTTGATCCCAGGGCACAGCATCCAACACCAGAGTGACATTGCCACTGACGTTGGGATCGACAATGATGTTCAGACCGCTGATTTCGTGAATCAGACGGAAAAAGTCCTTCAGGTCAACATCTTTCAGGTTGAGCGAAATGGGCTCCCCGGTGTACCGGCTCTTGTCCTCACTTCCAGGGTTTGCAGCACCCGGCGGAGTTGACTGCGCCGCTTGCGGAGCGGCTGCGGCAACGGGAGTCAGAATGTGCGCGGCATGTTCAGCTCGCAAGACTTCAGGCGTCTGGCTGGCGGGCGTCGGGAGCGGCGCCGCAACCTGCGAAGAACCTGCGGCGGGAGGCAGAGTGCTCTGAACATCAGGCTTGGCAATCTCCTTGGTGTCCACAGCCGGGACGGCGGGTTCAGACGCTTGCACGCGAGGCGCAGCCGCACTGGTCTGCGGCGCTGCGACCGGCGTGGCGGCCGCCACGAGCTTTTCGGCCGGAGGAGCCGCAACCGGCTTGCCGGCGGTCGCTGGCGTCACCGCGGGCAAGGCCGACACGACCGGCTTACTCGAGGCTGGCGAGCGCAGCTCAATTCGTATCCCACCACCCGTAGCATGAACGTCAAAGAGCGGATTGCCCTTCAGGTCGGCCACCACCCGCACCACAGCCGGCGTGTCACTGCGAAACTGGGCGACCCGCACGTCGCGCAGGAGGTCGCTCTCTGCGGCATCGTACCGCTGGCGAACAGTCTCTCTCGTACCTTCGATGTCCACCACCAAGCGCGGCGGTGCGGTCAGTTTCGAGACGTGGTACGTTGCGGTCCGAGATGTCGAGACCTCGACCAAAGTCTCGCCCGCGTCCCCTTTGTTGATCGCCACATTGGAAACACGCAGGGGGCCGCTCGCAGACTGGGCAGAGGGCGCCGGGGTACGGGTAGCGGCAACTGGTGCAGCAGGTGAACTGGCCGGCATCGCCGCGGGCTCTGGCAGGGAGGAGCCGGCAACTCCAAAGGTCAGCCGCAGGGACGACCCATCCTTCGAAGATGTGAATGGCGAGGCTTGGACGGTATTCACCTGCACGCGGACCATCGGCTGGCCCGAGGCGTCCTGGTACTCAAACACCTTGTAGCCCGTGAGAAGGGGGTTCGACCATGTGCCCTTACGGGGAACCGCACCCAGTTTAGCTCCCGCCAAGTCAATAAACAGCGAGTCCGGCGCAGCCTGGATGGACCTGTAGGTATAATTGCCGCCCACGCGGAGCACCAGTTCCTGGCTCCCGGGACCGACAGCGAGGTTGACCGACTTCAAGGTCGCCACCTCGCGGCCCACACCCGCGGCCCCGCTCGCGACCGGCGCCATCCCTATGATCAGCCCTGTCATTGTCAGCAGAATGGTTGCGTATCGTCTCATCTTCCTTCTCCCGGGGCCGAACCCAGTCGCTTCACAACTTCACGAGTCGTCACTCGTCCGTTCTGATCGAGGACGTTCTCCTTGAAGTAGACTGCGTCCGGCGTGATCTTGCTGACTACGCCGTTGTACACCGTGTCATTCTCGGTAAGAAAATAGGCCCGCTTCGTTTCGTTGGTGACTACGGCGAGCATCTTGTTGCTCGTATCCTCTCGAACGACCCCCTCGAGCTTCATCTGGGAAATAATGAGTCCCCGGTTTCCGGCCGGTAACGGCCCGGAAATTCCCAGGGCGCCCTCGGAAGTCCGGCCACCCGCTGCGGGAGCAAGGGGCAGCTTGAAAGGATCCCGCTTGCCCGAACCGAGGTCCGCAACGTGGGTCTTGCCGGCCGCCACCGGTAAGTGCGGCAGGGCTGGGCCCTTGTCACGACGCTCGGCCCGATGGGTTGGGGAGGCGACAGCTCGTTGTTGTGGAGGGGTGCTGTCCTTCTTCGCCACAGTTTCCTGCATCTTGCGGGCGTTCTGGAGGGCACCCATGGCGGGTTGCTGTCCCACCGCGGCCTGCGGCAATGCTCCACCCCCGAGCAGCGCCGCTAGCACTAGGAGGCCCGTCGCCGGGGTTATTTCCGAGAATTGAAACCTGTGCTTAGCCATGGTCCTCATCCTGCTCGTTATTTCTTCTTCGCGGGGGGCGCCGCGGCAGTAAGCGGCTTGTTGAAATATGTCGTCAGCACGCAATTCGCCCCCACGGTCTCGTTGGGATAAACCGTATAGCTTCCCATGCCCCCGCCTTCGGGACTCCCTAATGCCAGGTCCGAAACACTGATAATGCGTTGCTCGTGCGCGAGCCGGTCAAAGAAACTCACTAAGCTGTAGTACGTCCCATCCAGCCGCAGGTTAAAGGGCATCTCAACGTAGAAGTCCTTGACCACCTGGGCCTTGGGAATAAAAGTCCGGACATTCACATTCGCGCTAACGCCCTGCGCGAAAACCGATCGCATGAACTGATCCGTCGCCTGCTCGTCCGGAACGATCGAGCGGAGCGTGTCCAATTGCTTCTCAAGCTGCGCAATCCTATTCAAATATTCCGTCTGTTGCTGGCGGAAAGCCTCGTTCTTATCGTTTTCCGCCTTGAGGCGCGCCACGTCCTTTTCCAAGCGCGTGCGCTGATCGTTCAAGGGCAGGACGTAATACCAAAACGTGATAGCCGCCAGCGCCACCGCCACCACTACGAAGATGATCCCCTGCACCGGGGCCGGTATGTCATCGAAGCTCTTGGCCATCTTCTCCCTCTCTCACTGCACCATGGACCGCGGGGCAGGCGTCGGAGGCGCTGCACTCCGCGGAGCAGCAGACGACGGGGCTATCACCGCCCCCGTGGGCGACCTAAATAAGAAGTCCAACGTAAACTTGTAAGCTGGCCGGTTGTGCTGGTCGTCCTGATAAAACTGCTGGAGCTGCACGTCTTGAAAGTATCCCGACCCCTTAAGGTAGCTCAGGAAGCTCGCCATGGAATCGACCGTCCCGGACTGGCCTTTCAACTGGATACGTTCCCCCTGGGGAGTGAGCGTCACAAGATAAACATCGCTTGTCCGATTGACCACGCTGCCCAAGACGCCCATCAGCTCGACCGGTCCCACGCGGCTGTTCTGCAATGCCTGGATGGTATTAATGCGGGTTTCAAGATCGCGCAGGCGTTGCTGATACTTTTCGTTCTGGGCCTTCACCACGGCCAGTTCCGTTTGCCGGAGCTTTTCCTGTTTCAGCTTCCGGTCCAGGTCCGCGATCTGATTCGTCCAGATCTTGTAGATCACGCCCACAATGGCGAAGCTGACCACCAGTGCCGCCACAAACGTCAGGGCCTGGAACATCCTCGTGCCCGGTTGACCGGAAAGGGCCTTGGGTGTTGGCGGCGCGACTCCCAGCAGATTAATCTTGATCATGGCTAGTCAAAGCTCCTCAAAGCCAACCCCACCGCAACGCTCATGCGGGGAGCGATTTCGTCCACGAACGCTGTATCGAACTTCTTGGGATCGACCATCACCCTCTGGAACGGGTTGATAGCCTCCACAGGAATGTTGAATTCCGCTTTGAGCTGATCAATCAAACCGTCGGTTTTCGCTGTCCCACCCGAAACATAAATGTGCTGGATGTTATCCGTCGAGGCCGTCTGGTGGAAAAAGTCGAACGTCTTCTGAATCTCCAGCATCAGAATTTCCGTGACCGAGCGCAGGTGGGGAGTCTTCTGTTCGGGCGTTATATTGGGAACTTCCAAACCCTGCTTCAGGCGTTCGGCGTCCTCGAAGCTCAGGTCCAGTTCTTTCTGCAGTGTGTCGGTGTATTGGTTTCCCCCAACGGAGACATCGCGCGTGAACAACGGGTTCCCACCCCGGCTGATCACGATGTTCATGATGCTGGCGCCGACATTAAGCAGGGCGGCCATCTGTTCGGGGGGAATGTCGTAATTTGCCTCAAAGGCGTTGAAGACTGCAAAACCGTCGTAGTCCACAACAAAGGGCTGCTTGCCGGCTTGGCTCAGCACGTTGGTGTGGTTCAGAATCTTCTCGCGCTTCACGGCTACCAGCATGACGTCCATGCCGTTCCCCGCCGCCGCCGGCCCCAGGGCCTGGTAACTCAGGTTCACATCCGCCATGTCAAAAGGAATATGCTGTTGCGCTTCGTAGGGAATCGCATTGTAGAGTTCTTCGTCGTTCGCCGCGGCTACGGTCACGCGCTTGACGATGACCGAGTGACCGGAAACCGACGTCGCTACGTTCCTGGTCTTAATGTGATTGTCCGTGAAGATCTTCTGGATGGCAGACGCAACCGATAAAGCATCCATGATCGCGCCGTCCACCACCGTGTCCTGGCTGAGGGGTTCCATCCCCAGGTTCAACAATTCATAGGAGCTGCCCTTCTTCCGCAACTCCACGGCCTTGACGGCGCTTGACCCGATATCTAGCCCTACCAGGTTTTTCGATTTTCCTAACCCGAACATTGGCGATGCTCCCTACCGAACAGACGTGCGCAAGCGACGCGACGCCCGCTGTTCAAATTGAGCGCTTTGCTTTTCCATCCACCGATCCAAGACCGTCTTCTTGAACTTCCACCGGTTGCCGAGCTTGAACGCAGGGATCTTCTCTTCGTAAACGTATTTGTAAAGCGTCTCCCGCGACACCCCCAGGTAATCCGACGCTTCGCGAATGTCCATCACTTCTCTGGTCTCGACCATACGCTTGACCTTCCGCAACTTCGTGGCTTCGAACGCTGACTTAATGACTGGAGCGGTAGTTCATGACTACCTACTCACCTTATGGGTGCGCTTATACGCTGCGGGTCTTCCCCCTGTCAAGCGGAATCTGGTAAGTCTTGGGTGTTTCTTCGTGTTCTTCTGGAACATCCTAGGGGGCATCTGGGTGGTTTACCGGACAGATTGTGGCATTCAGAACTACCGCTACCACCTATGTACCCGTGAAATAATTGAAGATCGGGGCATTTTTGTGGACATTTTTCCATCGTTGAGGGGCGAAAACAGGCCCAGCTTTGCGCGACGGAACCCACGATTCGCCGGTTCAGTTATGCATCCTTCCCCGTCTTCTCGGGACATCATACCGGTTCCTCCATAGTACGTTGGTACCTCAATGCTAGTACTTTAGCCTCAGTACTTTATCGTCGTTTCTTGCGGGGGAGGCGAAGGAATATCGAGGGAAATCAGACGAGGGTTCAATCGAGCGAACCCAATGTCCGCTGATGCCTTGAGGGGTGGTCGCGGAGTTCGGGGGTATTGAGCCCGACGGCTCGGCTTGAGGCCGGCGGTCGTAAGAGGTAAACGTCAGTCCGCTTTGGTCGAAACCCGCCCGCGCCGTCCCCTTGCAGAAAGCAACGGTGGGCTGTTCATACCACCCACCGGCCGCGGGGCCTTGTCGCCATGGCCCCATCGCCTATTTGTTCGTGGCACCGATACCACTGGCTAGCTGCAGTTGCGTGTAGGCCATGGTGAGTTGAAGCCCAACCTGCTTGTCACTCGCGGCGACCGTCATACTCTCATACGGGTTGTCGCGGCCGGGATTCTGCGATTGCCAGGCAAGTTGCTGAGCCATCTTCAAGCCGTCGAGGAGCTGCCGCAGGGTGGCGGCATCTTCCGCGGTGGCACAGTTGAGCTTCATATCGAGGCTGGCTTTGTCGGCAGCGTCAATCGTGTACGCCAAGGAATCCACTTTTTCAAACACCCGCGACCAATCAAGCTTCACAACCGTTTGGCCGGACATCCAACCGCTGAACCAATCCCCGATGGCGGCCCCTAAGGCAATCCCCCATATGGGAGAGTCCTTGCGGATATCGCTGACCAGGGGCGCGATGCGCTCGTCCGAACCGAGACTCGGCGACTGCCCGGCATGGGTCTCCAAAAGCGACGTCAGGGTCGCGAGCGGCCCGAAGGCCCCCAGTGAGTTCTCCAGCACCACCACGCAGGTCCCGGTCACCCCTGCTTGCAGGCAGTAAGCTTGTTCGCCCGCAATCGGCGTTGGCGTGAAGCTACGGGCCGCCGCCTGCCTGTCAACGTCGGCCTTGCTGAAATGACCCGAGGCGTAACCGTACAGATCCATCTCCTTGTCGCCGGGCTTCCACCCGATCATCAACTCATCAATGTTGTCCTCTTTGATCCCGATTTGCGCCAGCGCTGATTCAAGTTGTAGCAGGCGCGGCCCCAGGAAACGCTGGTGCAGCGTGTCGTAGTTCGAGAGCTTGCGCAACTTGGCCGCATTGGAATACTCCACGCGCAAGGTCCCGGAAGGAAGGCCCGCCAACGCCGAACTGACAAAATCAGCGGCCCGCGCGTTCGCGATCGTGCTGATGAGTGCTGTCACTACGATAAGAGAGGAGAGGATACGTTGCATGTTCACCTCGGAAGCAAGCATTCGATGATGGGCGCTCAAACTGGAAGAGGTAACACACCCGTCATAAGCCAGTTTCATGAGGTTTCACTCTCGCAGGTTTTCCGCGGCGCGTCAACCCTTCCCCGGTTGTCGCGCGGACCGACGGGAACCGGAGGCCCATTTCACCGCAGGCTCGTGCACACTAGCGGCAATTCCGGGTTTGCGCAGCTTAATAGCGCTGGGGCACCGTCACTCCGGTTGGATCGCAGTGGTGGAGGGAGTCTGCGGTGTAATGGTAAGCCAGTCTGTGCGCACGCGGTCCCATTCCTGAATCAACAGACCCTGCGACTCAAAGAACGAGCGGATGCGGGCCGTATCCCAATGGGCGATATCTTCGAGGATGGGAATCAGAATGCTCAAGGCGTCTTCACTGAGCACCGTGCGCTTCGCGATAGGAGCAATGTGCCGGCCTTCGGACACCGCAATGGTGAAACCGTCGCGCCGGTTAACGTGCAGCATGACGTGGATATCGGAGCCGCCGTCTCCAAGATAAATGATGCGCTCCGGGCCGACTTGAAAAAGCCTCTGCAAGTCGTCGAGCGTAGCGACCTTCCCATATCCCGCATTGACGCGGATGACCGCCTCAACTTCGCCTGAGGCACCGTACTGCAACTGCGTGCCGTGAATGTGGTCGGCAGGAATGATCTCTTCCAGCGCCGATTCGATGACTTCTTGCGGCGCCGCGGAAATCACGTGGAAATCAAATCGAAAGCCAGCCACCGCGCTCGCGAGAAGTTCCGAGAGCCGCCGGATATTCTTCTTGAGCCGTATTCCCTTCCCCGCCTGCACCAAGTGCGTTTTGCGAACTCGCTCCCGATATTCGGGATCGTGCAAGAGGAGATAACTCAATTCCCCGCCCTGCTGCACGAGATTCTGTGCTGCCAGGGTTGCGACTTTGGCTTCGAAACTGCGCTTGGGCATTCCCACCAACTCGCTCAGGACCTGACCCGAGTCGTTAAAACTCAGCGTCTGGTCGAAATCGCTCGCCAGCAGGTACTGTTTCACAATAGGAATGGTGTCTTGCATGGATAACCTCCCAACACTTAGTCTGAGGCCCCACGACCGCGCCCGATGTTCCAATTGCGTAAAGATTCGGTAGCGTTACGTCACCTGGCCGACGCCATGATGGGGCGCACAGGACGAGCCACAGTGGCCTGCGCCACTGCATCGCAGTAACGAAAAGCGGAGGAATGAAGCTGGGTGTGGTGTTTCAACACATGTTCCATCGCAATTATTACCCTAGCAGAGTGTTGCCAACAGCGTCAAATCCATTGATTTTATGGTCTCCATAAAGGGCCCGCCCATCGCCAGCGGGGATTCGCATCCGGCCACGGCTGCACAAGTTCAGGTCCCCGCTATCTCCAATCTCACTCACGATTTGCGGAAACTTCGCAGACGCAGGAATAAATTGTCACGCGAGCTGCATCCAATATTACCGATACGCGGTGCTGTTCTAGTTTGAGGCATGGCGCCGGGCTTCACAGGCTGCGGGAAAAGGCTGATCACGATGTCATCCTGAGCGCAGCGAAGGACCCCAGCAGTTGGGTTTTCAAGCAACTACCGGGGTCCTTCGTCGGCTTCGCCTACTCAGGATGATAGCCTGCGACCTTTTTCCGCAGGCTCTTCAGCCCGGCAAATGCCGCCCGGAAGGGCGGCGGTACCGTTAAACTGGAACCGTACCGACAGGGGCTCTATCTCAACAAACCGCTGAATGTCCGTGGATCCGCAAGGAACCACGGCTGAACTGCTATTGGCCCCGCGTTGAGTGGTCAGGATCCGAACGCACTCGAGTTGTAGAGGTAGCCGGGTCAGCATTCGCCCGACAAGGAGACGGAGTCAAATGAAGGTCAACATCGTTCCGAAGTTTAAGCATGTGGTCTGGGCCTCCGCGGGCTTTCTTGCCGTCATTCTCCTGGCGGCGATCGCTCGCCTGGGGGCTAAGCCGGCCGCGCAGGGGGCGCCGCGGCCGGAAGTTGAGGCGGCGCAGGTCGTGCAGCACGACGTCCCGGTTTACGGAGAATGGGTCGGCACCCTGGACGGTCTCGTCAACGCGGACGTCAAAGCCCAAGTCACCGGGTATCTGCTGGCCCAGGGATATAAGGAAGGCACGTTTGTGAAAAAGGGCCAGTTGCTCTTCCAAATTGATCCTCGTCCCTTCCAGGCGGCCGTCGACCAGGCCGACGCACAGCTTGCGCAGGCGAAAGCCCAAGTGATTCAGGACGAAGCTCAGCTTGCCAACGCCGAGGCCGAACAACTGAAGAGCCAGTTGGACGTCGAGAAGTATGCTCCCCTGACTAAGGCCGAGGCCGCCAGCCAACAGGATCTCGACAACGCGACGCAGACGAACTTGGCCAACAAGGCGCGCGTGCAGGCAGCGAAGGCCGCAATCGAAGTCGCCAAGGCGCAGATCAAAGCCGCGCAAGCCGCTCTGGACACAGCCAAGATCAATCTCGCGTTCACTCGCCTCACTTCACCCATCGACGGAATTGCCGGAGTGGCACAGCTTCAGGTGGGTGCGCTCGTCAGCGCGAACAGCGGGCCCGTGACTACCGTCTCCACGCTCGACCCAATCAAGGACTACTTCACCATCAGCGAGCAGGAATACCTCGGACTCGGCAACGCGCTGGCGAGTCCCGGCGGGCAGCGGCTGAAGCTCCAACTCGTTCTCGCGGACGGCACGGTCTATCCCCACGAGGGCACCTTCCATTTTGCCGATCGTGCCGTCGATCAGAGCACCGGAGCAATCCGGCTCGCGGGCCTCTTTCCCAATCCCGGAAATGTTCTGCGCCCGGGGCAGTACGGCAAAGTCCGCGCCGTCGTCCGCACCCAGAAGGACGCCTTGCTGGTTCCTCAGCCCGCCGTCGTGGAACAGCAAGGCAGCTATCTGGTGGATGTGATCGGAACGGATGACCGCGTCGCCATTCGTCCCGTCAAAGTCGGCGCGCAAGTGGGCACGATGTGGGTGATTCAGGAAGGGCTGCGAGCGGGCGAGCGCGTGGTGGTCGCAGGCCAGCAGAACCTCGCGCCCGGCGTTGCCGTGCGAACCAAACCGTTCAGCGGCAGCGGAAGCTGACGATTAACTTGTAGCGCAGGGCTGAAGGCCAGTTTGTGGCGGCAAAGACCGGCATGTAGCGCAGGGCTCGCTCTCCAGCCCTGCGGTCCTTCAAGCGGCACAAGCGACCGTCGCGCTGCAGGAACGGCGCTCTTGGAACAACCGCAGGGCTGGAAAGCGAGCCCTGCGCTACGGTTGTCCAACATCTAAAAGGAATCACGAGCCATGTCCAAGTTTTTCATACGACGCCCCATTGTGGCGATGGTGATCGCTATCCTGACCGTGATTGTCGGTGCGGTCAGCATCTTCACTCTGCCGGTCGCGCAGTTTCCCAACATTGTCCCGCCCGAGATCATGTTGCAGGCCACCTACGTCGGCGCCAACGCGCAGACCCTGGAGCAGGCCGTGGCCACGCCCATCGAGCAGCAGATCAACGGCGTGGACAACATGAACTACATGTACTCGCTGAACGCCACGGGCAACGCGCAAACCACGCTGGTGGCGGACTTCGATATCAAGACCGATCCCAACACCGACCTGATCCTTACGCAGTCGCGTGAGAACCTCGCGGCCTCGCAACTGCCGCCCGACGTGAACAACTACGGCATTACGATCCGCAAGTCAGCCACTGCGCCGCTGATGCTCATTGCCCTTTACTCGCCGCACGGCACTCACGATGCGAAGTATCTCGCGAACTTCGCCTATATCAATCTCAACGATCCCATTGCACGCTCCTACGGAATCGGCCAGGTGGCGATCTTTGGCGCCGGCCAATATGCGATGCGTCTTTGGGTCAAGCCGGACCAGCTCGCGAAGCTCGGCATTACCGTGACGGACATCGTGAGTGCTATCCAAGCGCAGAACACCGTGAACCCCGCCGGTCAGATCGGCGGCGAACCGGCAGCTCGGGACCAGCAGTTCACTTACTCCGTGCTGGCGCAAGGCCGGCTAACGACGCCCGAGCAGTTCGGCGACGTCATCGTGCGTGAAGCTCCGAACGGCGGGACCGTCCGTGTCAAAGATGTTGCCCGTGTGGAATTAGGCGCGCAGGACTACAGCATCGTCAGCCGCATGAACGGCAAGCCCAGCGCCATCGTCGCGGCGTATCAACTGCCCGGTTCCAACGCCGTGCAGGCGGCTGAGGGCGTGCGCAAGCTGATGGCCCAGATGAAACCGGCCTTCCCGGCCGACATCGATTTTGCCGTTTCGCTCGACCAAACCAAGGCCGTCACGGAAGGCCTACGCGAGATCGTCAACACGCTGCTGATCGCCATCGTGCTCGTGATCCTGGTGGTGTACCTCTTTTTGCAGGACTGGCGCGCGACGCTGATCCCCATGCTGGCCGTGCCGGTTTCGCTGGTGGGCACGTTCATTCTCTTTCCGCTCTTCGGCTTTTCCATCAACACGCTTTCGATGTTCGGACTGGTGCTGGCCATCGGCCTCGTGGTCGATGACGCGATTGTCGTCGTCGAAGGAGTGCAGCGCCATATCGAAGAGGGATTGTCTCCCAAGGAAGCGGCGGCGAAAGCGATGGACGAGCTCACGGGCCCCGTGGTCGGCATTGCGCTGGTGCTCTCGGCGGTGTTTGTGCCCACAGCTTTCATCCCGGGAATCACCGGCAGTCTCTACCAGCAGTTCGCCGTGACCATCGCGATTTCCGTGGTGCTGTCGGCCTTCAACGCTCTGACGCTTAGCCCGGCGCTGGCGGCGTTGCTACTGCGGCCCAAGCAGCCGAGCCAAGGATGGCTGCGGAAGTTTTTCGACGGCTTCAACCGCCTGTTCGGGCGCGCGACGGAAAGCTACGTACGCCTGTGCGGCGGGCTGATCCACAAAGGCGCTCTGGTGCTGGTGTTGCTCGCCGGTTTCGGCCTGGCCGGAGCTTTCCTGGGCACGCGGCTCCCCTCAAGCTTCCTGCCCGATGAAGACCAGGGCTATCTGTTCGTCAACATGCAACTGCCAAACGCGGCTTCTCTGGAACGCACGGACGCCATGGCGCGCGACGTGGAGAAAGCTCTTTCCGCCACGCCCGGCGTCGAGTACACGACGAGCGTGGTGGGATTCAGCCTGCTCAGCTTTGTCCGCACCAGTTACAACGCTTTCTACTTCGTGACGCTGAAACCCTGGAACGATCGCAAGAGCAAAGAGGAACAGTATCAGGCCATCCGCGCGACTTTGAACCGGCAGCTTGCCGGCCTACCGCGCGGCACCGTTTTCAGCTTCTCGCCGCCGGCCATCCCCGGCGTCGGAACCTCGGGCGGATTTCAGTTCGTCCTGGAAGACCGCGCCGGGAAAGACGTGAAGTTCCTTGCGACCAACTTGGACAAGTTCATGACAGCCACGCGCAAGCGGCCTGAGATCGGCATGATGGGCACCACGTTTCTGCCGGACGTCCCGCAGAAGTTCGTGAAGGTCGATCGCGAAAAGGTGCTCAAGCAAGGCGTGGCCATCAGCGACGTCTACAGGACCATCCAGGCTTTCATGGGTGGGGCGTTTGTTAACTACTTCAACAACTACGGCCGCACCTGGCAGGTGTACGTGGAGGCCGAGGCCCCTTACCGTTCGAATACGGACAACCTTGGGCAGTTCTACGTGCGGAACGGGCAGGGGCAGATGGTGCCACTCTCGGCGCTCGCGAACTTCGAGTCGCGTGAGGGACCGGAGTTCACCATGCGTTACAACGAATACCGGTCGGCACAAATCATCGGCAGCGCCGCGCCCGGTTACAGCTCCGACCAAGCGACGGCGGCGCTGGAAGAAGTCTTCCTGCAGACCATGCCGCGCGAAATGGGCTTCGACTACATGGGGATGTCGTTTCAGGAACAGAGAGCCCGGCAAGGCGTGAAGCCGTCTCTCATTTTCGGGTTCTCTCTCCTGTTTGTTTTCCTGATTCTCGCGGCTCTCTACGAAAGCTGGTCGCTGCCCTTCAGTGTGCTGCTGAGCACGCCCGTGGCGGTGTTCGGAGCCTTCGGAATACTTTGGCTGCGGCGGTTCCTGCTAGGCCTCTTCCTGCCGCCTTACATGGTCCAGATCGAAAACGATGTGTATTCGCAGATCGGTCTGGTCATGCTCATTGGCCTTGCCGCCAAGAACGCCATTCTGATTGTCGAGTTCGCGAAGGAAGAACACGCGACAGGCAAGCCGCTGGTCGATGCCGCGCTGGAAGGTGCGAGGCTTCGGCTGCGCCCGATTCTCATGACT
>Ga0335069_10001653_pt1 | contig 35706 bp, 34 predicted proteins | sample Lox_Sample_11_FD_206714 | JGI IMG/M metagenome (GOLD analysis project Ga0335069, IMG submission 206714) | Soil microbial communities from Loxahatchee National Wildlife Refuge, Florida, United States - Lox_Sample_1.1 | ecosystem: Environmental > Terrestrial > Soil > Wetlands | place: USA... | reverse complement strand
TACGGGAACACCCCGGTGTTGATCTGCGCCCCGCGGTAGATCAGCAGCGTCGCGACCACCAGGAAGATCATCGCCAGCACCAGCCACGCCGCCCCGGTGTGCGACCCGTAGAACCGCGACTCGCGGCCCTCCCGGCGGGGGTCGTTGCGCAGCCGGATCACCGCGAACGTGATGATCCCGGCCAGCACCGCCACCGCGAACAGGTCCTCGATGAACCCGGTGAACGCCCAGTGCCCGATCCACGGGATGGAGAACGTCCGGTTGAACAGCGCGCCGTACGACTCGATGATCGTCAGCAGCAAGATGGTGAAGCCCCAGAACGTCAGGAAGTGCGCCGTCCCCGGCACCGTCCACTTCAGCAGCCTGCGCTGCCCCAGCACCTCGGTCGTCTCCTTCTTGACGTCCGTGCCGGCATGCTCGCGCACCGTCGCGACCCGCTCGGGGGCAGGCTGCCCGCTGAACGCCAGCCGCTTCAGCCACCACAGCCGACGCCCGGCGATCGCCAGCGCAGCCACGGTCAGCACCAGCCCGACAATCATCCGCAAGACCACGCCAACCTCCTCAGTATCCCGAGCTCAAGCGTGCAGCCGGTTCTCTCACACCGGCATTTGACGAGCTTCTTGTCAGCGACCCCGGGTCGTTCTTGAGGTCGGCCATCCGACTCGCGGTACCCGCTACCTTGGCGTCCAGTGGTCGGGCTGGCTGATCAGTTCAGGTAGCGGAACACGACCTGCGCGGCGCAGGCTGGCCTATCGCCACCTTGGCGTTCCACGAGAATGTCGATGGTCAGCTGGGCCCCGCCAGGGATGGCATCAGAAGCAGCGAGCGTCGCCCGCGCCCGGATTTTGGAACCGCTTGGCACCGGGCTCGGGAACCGAACCCTATTGAGGCCGTAATTCAGAATGGTCTGGACGTCACCGACTTCCAGGATGTCTGCCCACATGGGGATCACCAGGGAAAGCGTCAGGTAGCCGTGGGCTATCGTCCCACCGAAGTGCCCGTCCTTCGCGCGCTCTGCGTCCACATGGATCCACTGATGGTCATCAGTTGCGCGGGCGAAGTCATTGATCCGGGCCTGATCGACGTCGACCCATGCGCTGGTACCGAGCTCCTTCCCGACGAAAGAAGCCAGGTCGTCAAGTGTCTCAACTTTTGTCGTCATGGGTATCCTCTTTTGTTGCCGTGAACGGGCTGAGGTCTTGTTTGCGATCTTCCCGGTAGGGTTTCGAAGCTCGGTCGGCGACATATGCCCAGCCGCTCATCGGCACGCACCGTTCCAACTCCAGGGAATTAGCCGGCGGTACAGCCACGGCGTCAGAGGTCGTGCCACCGGCGGCCGTCCTTCTCAATGAGCTGTGCGGCTTCCCGGGGACCCCAGGTCGCCGCATGATAGAGCGGAATCGGATGGGGGGCTTCGTGCCAGTAGGCCAGCAACGGGTCGACGATGCGCCAGGATCGGGCCACCTCATCGGCGCGTATGAACAACGTGGCGTCTCCGATCAGCGCATCGAGGATCACCCGCTCGTAAGCGTCGTCGCGCGATTCGCCATAACCGTGCGAGTAGGCGAAGTCCATCGACGCCTTGCGGATGCGGAACTCATGGCCTGGCACCTTGGCGCCGAAACGCAGGCTGACGCCTTCATCTGGCTGTACTCGCGCCACCAGCGCATCGGGTTCCAAGGTCGCGGCCTCGGCCGGGAACAGCGGAAGGTGCGGTGGCCGCCGGAACTCCATGACCACCTCAGTCGTGCGGCGCGGCAGGCACTTGCCGGTCCGGACGTAGACCGGCACACCGGCCCATCGCCAGTTGTCGATATGCAGCCTCAGCGCGACGAAGGTTTCCGTGGAGCTCAGCGGATCCACGCCGTCTTCCTCCCGGTAGCCCATGATCAGGTTGTCCCGGGTGCCACCCCGGGTGTACTGGCCCCGGATCGCCCGCCGGGCGATATCTTCCGGCTCGGTCAGCGGCCTGATCCCGCGGAGCAGCTTGACCTTCTCGTCGCGGATGGCCTCGGGATGGAAGGAGGTCGGCGGCTCCATCAGGAACAGCGACAGCACCTGCAGCACGTGGTTCTGGACGATGTCGCGCACCGCACCCGTCGCATCGTAGAACCCGCCGCGCGAACCCACTCCGAGCGTCTCAGCCACCGTGATCTGCACGTTGTCGACCCAGTTCCGGTTCCAGATCGGCTCGAAGATCGAATTGGCGAAGCGCAGGGCCAGCAGGTTCTGAACGGTGTCCTTAGCCAGGTAGTGATCGATACGGAAGATCTGCGACTCTTTGAACGAGGCGCTGATGTCCGCGTACAGGCTGCGGGCGCTCGCCTCGTCCCACCCGAACGGCTTCTCGATGACCAGCCGCGGCCAATCCCCCTCCATGCTGACGTTCAATCCCGAGGCACCGAGCCGAACGGCGATGATGCCGAACAGGCGGGGCGGCGTCGCCAGGTAGAAGACGCGGTGGCCGGTGGTGCCCAGCGTGCGGTCGCACTCGTCGAGCACCTCGCCGAGGCGGCGGTACGTATCCGGGTCGTCATAGCCGCCGCTGACGTACCGGAAGCTGGCTTTCGGCGCCCACTCCGCGGCCGCACCCGTCCCGCCTGGGTGGTCCGACAGGCACTTGTCCGCCCACTCTTCGTCAGTCATTGCTGTCCGGGCGACGCCTACCAGGGCGAATTCAGGCCGCAGCCGATGATGAGCGGCTAGCTGGCGGATCGCGGGCAGGAGCTTGCGCTCGGTCAGGTCACCAGATGCACCGAAGATGACCAGCGCGCATGTCGGCGCCCGCCGCGCTGCGTCATCTCCAATTTCGCGATCGCGGGGGCTGCCGCTAGCCATCCGGTGTCCGCCAGTACCCGCCAGTTCACTCATTGCTCGATCATCCAACTCCTGGAGCGGGGTAAAGCCCAGACCCTGACACGTCGTCCACCCGGCAGTCCTCGATTCGCGGTGCCGGGACGGATGGGCGACGGTCCAGTCGGAGCCTGATCGCAGCAAGCCTTGTCATAGTGCCCTCCATCCCGTCGGCAGCAGGACTAACCGTTCCCAAACACAGACGAGATCTGTAACTTGCCACGCTGACCGCGGGAAAAGCAAGGGTTACTGGAGCCGGAGTTGGGTTAGACTCCGACTGACGCCGCGAAGCCGTGGCCGGCCGCGTAGGAGATGCCCGTGGACCGATGGTCAAAATCTGCCTCGAGGTCGCATCGCGTCGGAGCGCCGGCATGACTCCGGGGCAGCCCGCCGCAGTGCCCGGCAACGAGGAAGAGGCGCTCGGTATCGTCGAGGCCGGCGAAGCCATCGGTATTCCGACCACAAGCTTGCTTCTCAATGGCGTCGCCATGACGCTGGCCCAGCCGCGAAGCGTGGTCCGCGAGGCGCGCCGGCTAACCGGCGACACGGTCCGCATCCTGGCGGGAAAGTCCACCCGCGCGCCCGCCAAGGGCGACCGACGCTTCACCGACCCCGCATGGTCGCAGAACCCGGCGTTCCGCCGGCTCTGTCAGGAGTACCTGAGCCTCTGCGAATCGGTGGGTCACCTCGTCGACGACCTGGAGAGCGGCCGCCGAAGCTGGCAGGACGCCGAGCGGGCGCGCTTTGTCGCGAACATCGTGACGAGCGCGCTTGCACCCACCAACTTCCTGGCGAGCAACCCGGCCGCACTCAAGCGGGCCTTCGACACGGCCGGCCTGAGCGTCGCGAAAGGCGCCTCCCGGTGGTGGCGCGACCTTCGCGAGAACGGCGGTATGCCGTCCCAGACGGATCGGAGCGCCTTCCAGGTAGGGCTCGATCTCGCAGCCACACCGGGTGCTGTGGTCCATCGCGACGAGCTGGCCGAGATCATCCAGTACACGCCGACGACGGCAATGGCCCGCCGCCAGCCGGTAATCATCGTCCCGCCGCCGATCGGCCGCTACTACTTCCTTGATCTGCGCCCGGGCCGAAGCTTCGTCGAATACGCCGTGAGCCGAGGCCTGCAAGTCTTCATCATCAGCTGGCGCAACCCGAGCCCCGACATGGGCGGGCTCGGCATGGATTCGTACGCCGCACGAATCCTCTCGGCGATGGACGTGGTCGGTGAGATCTGCGAGACGCCAGAGGTGAGCCTTATCGGCTTCTGTGCTGGCGGGATCCTGACGTCTACCGTGCTGAACCACCTAGCCGCTAGAGACGACGACCGCGTGCGCGCGGCCTCGTTCGCCGTGACGCTGCTGGACTTCGACTCCCGAGCGGCGCTGGGCGCCTTCTCCGCGCCGCGCCTCCTGGAGCTGGCGCAGAAGAACTCGCGTCGAGCCGGAATCATCACCGGACGGCAGCTCGGCAACGTGTTCTCGTGGATGCGTCCAGACGACCTCGTGTTCAACTACTGGGTCAGCAACTACCTGATGGGCGAGCCCCCGCCGGTCTTCGACATCCTGGCCTGGAACGCCGACAGCACCAACCTGCCAGCACGCCTGCATGCCGAGTTTCTCGACATCTTCAAGAACAACACCCTGTGCACGCCAGGTGCCGTCAAGGTCCTCGGCACTCCTGTGGACCTCAGCCGCATCACCGTCCCGACGTTTGTAACCGGGGCGGTCACTGATCACCTGACGCCGTGGAAGGGCTGTTACCGGACGACCGAACTCGTCGGCGGTCCGTCGACCTTCGTGCTCAGCAATGCCGGCCACATCGCTAGCCTGGTGAATCCACCAGGCAATCCGAAGGCGACGTACTACAGCAACGGCGAACTTGGCGCCGACGCGGACACCTGGTTCAAGTCGGCCACGAAGCGTCCCGGGACATGGTGGGAGGTCTGGGCGGACTGGGCCATCGAGCGCTCGGAAGTCGAGGTGCCGGCCCCCTCGCAGCTCGGCAGCAGCGCCTATCCCCCGCTCCACCCGGCGCCCGGCTTGTACGTCTGCGACCGAACGGCGGGGTGAAGCCAGGCTCTCGTCCCGGCCTGCTTACCGAACGCTACGGCAGGCCGGCGGACGCCGCATTGCCTTACCCGGAGAGGAATTCGTCGACGAGCGCGGCGCTGGCTTCTGGATGCTCGAGCATCCAGAGGTGGCCGCCGTCTGCTATCAGTTCGAGCCGTGCGTTAGGGATCTGGCGAGCGAGCAGGTAAGCATTTTGCACGGGAACGAGCGGGTCCCGCGCACCGCTGAACACGAGTGTGGGCATGGTAACACGGTGCAACCAGGGAAGACTGGTCCACCAGCTGATGGCGTATATCTGCTGGTAACTGTCGATAGGGTTCGGCCGGTACTCCAGCCTTAGCGCGAGCTCGCGCTGCGCCGGGGCGCCACCTCGCCGGCAGTCGCCACCATAGATCACCGGCGAAATGCGGAACAGGTATGACCTCGACAGGTACGGCAACGGTGAGGAGACGAGCGCCAGCACCCGCGGCGAGACCCATGCCGTTGATGAGCAATAGCGGCTGGCCGGAGCCGACCTCGGCTACCCGAAGCGTCGCGTTGGTAAGGGTTACGTCGCGCACGTGTGGCTGGTAATGCTTCCCAGCAGCCGCGGATGTCGACGTGATCAGCCCCTGTGACGAAGATCTCACTGTGACAACGGATCCGCGCCCACGGGAAAACCTGTCGCGACGTGACTCAAGTTGAGGAGCTCGGCGCGGAACCGGCGCGGACCGAGCGCGCGGTGCGGCTCGGCGAGGCCAAGGCGGGAACGAGCGGCCATTTCGTATAGCACGACCATCGCCACCCCGTTGACACGCGCACTGGCCAGATCGCGGTCGGGAGCGAGCCGGCAGACGGCCGTGGTCGCCGAATGGATCAGGTGCCCGCGCGTGTCGCTCCGGATGCGCTCGGCCATCAGTGGTTCCTTGGCCGTGCTCAGGAAGAAAACCTTAGGCGCCTGCCCGGCCGCGTCGATCTCGTCGAGCAGCGCCACGGCCACGTCGCACAGCGCACCGGGCGTATCGGACGCCGCCAGCAGCCGCTCGACCATGCCAATCCATCTTTGCGCGAAATCCTGAACAATCTCTTCGAGAAGCTCCTCCCGGGAGGAGAAGTGATAATAGAACGTCGCCGGAGTCATTCCTGCACGTTCGACGATGTCGGCGACGGTAATGAACTCCCACGGCTCAAGTGAAAACAACTCCACGGCCGCGTCAACGAGGTGGTGCCTGCGGGACGGCCGGTTGGCCGGTTTCCGGGCATCGAGGTCGACCGACATGGGATCTATGTTAACCGCCTAGTAGGGTTTAGTCGTGGCTCCTGCACAGCGCAAGCGTCCCGCGCACCGGCCATCCCGGCGCAAAGAGATCATCGAGGCCGCTACGAGGGTATTCTCCCGCGATGGTTACGCGGAGGCCCGGGTCGAGGACATCGCCCGGGCCGCCGGGGTCGCCCCGACGGCCATCTACTACCACTTCGGCGGCAAGGAGGAACTCTTCACCCAGGTGCTGCGCACCGCGATGGCCGGGTTCAGCGAGCGTATCTATCAGGCCCGTCCCGACTTCGAGGCACCCAATGTCGAGGGCCTGCGCAAGGTCCTTGCCGCCGGCTGGGACTATTGGCAGGCGCGCCCGGACGAGGCTCGGCTGGTACTGCGCTACTCCGAGGGCCGGACGCCGCACGCACTTTCACTGCGCCGGGAGTGGGAGGAGCGGCACCTGCAGCGCGCCTACGATTACATGCCCCCCGTCCGTACATCCCGCAGCACGCGTAAGGCACGCGAGCAGCACGCGGCGCACACTATGGCGATCCGGATGATGCTGGACGTTATCCTCACCACTCAGGCGGAACTGCTGGACGGCACGTTCAGCCAGTTGCCCCCTGGTCCGCTGGCCGCCGCGGTTGAGGAGATGTGCGCGTCCCTCATTCTGTCGTTGCACTGACCGGCGGCGGCGCGGCGACCGCTACCGCGGCGTGTGCCGCGGCCAGCCGGGCGCCAGGTACGCGCGACGGTGAGCAGGATACGTAGTCCAGCCCGAGCCGCTCGCAGAGCTCGATCGAGGCAGCGTCACCTCCGTGCTCGCCGCAGATGCCGAGTTTGATGGTCGGGTGCACTTTGCGCGCCTTCGTGATAGCCGTCCTGATCAGCGCGCCGACGCCGTCCGGGTCCAGGCTCGCGAACGGGCTCACCGGCAGCAGCTCCTGCTCGGTGTAGGCGGTGAGGAGCTGCGCCTCCACGTCGTCCCGGGAGAACCCGTAGGTGAGCTGGGTGAGGTCGTTCGTCCCGAAGGAAAGGAACTGAGCGATCCCCGCCAGCTGGTCGGCGATCAGCGCGGCACGCGGCGTTTCCACCATTGTGCCCACGATGTAGGGCACGGACACACCCGTGCTCGCCTCGACCTCCGCGGCCGCGCGATGGATGTGCTCAGCTGCCGAAGCCAGCTCCCCGGCCAGGGCCACCAGCGGCACCATCACCTCAAGCTCCGGTGTCACGCCGGTGGCGGCGAGGTCCACCCACGCGCTGAACAGCGCCCGCGCCTGCGCCGGGTAAAGCTCCGTCCGCATCAGTGCCAGACGGACGCCGCGCAACCCGAGCATCGGGTTCACTTCCTGGGCCTCTTCACCCAGGAATTCATGCAGCGGCGCGTCGAGCAACCGGACGGTCACCGGCCGGTTGCCGGTCGCCGTTAGCAGGTCGAGGAAGTCTTCCTTTTGCGCCGCGGCCAGCTCGACGAGGGCGGCAGCCTCCTCGTCCGCATCCGTGGCGAGCAAGTACCGCCGCACGATCGGCAGCCGGTCACCCAGGAACTGGTGCTCCGTACGGCACAGGCCGACACCCTGCGCGCCGTACTGGATCGCGAGCGCCGCATCCCGGCCGTTGTCCGCGTTCGCCCGGACCTCCAGCCGCCGCACCCGGTCCGCATGCTGCAGCAGCCGTTCGAGATCACCGCCCGGCCTCGGCGGGACGACACTGACCGCGCCGGTATAGATGGTCCCGCTGCTGCCGTCGACCGAGATGAGCTCGCCCTCGGCCAGCGACTGACCGGCGGACGTCATGGTCCGGCCAGCTTTGTCGATCCGCACGGCGGTCGCGCCGCAGATCGCAGGGCGCCCAAGACCCCGGGCGACCACGGCCGCGTGCGCGGCCAGCCCGCCGCGCACGGTGACTATTGCCTTGGCGGCAAGCATCCCGGGCAGGTCACCCGGCGAAGTCTCCTCGGCCACGAGGATGACCGGATCACCGCCCTCGCTCCATTCGACGGCGCGCGCGCTGCTCAGCGCTATGCGCCCGGCGGCTGCGCCGGCCGCGGCGGGCAGGCCACGGGCGAACTCCGTCTCGCGTCCCGTCAGCTGCAGCTGAGGATGCAGGAGCGTCTCGATGTCGGACGTCCGGATCGAGCCGACCGCGGTCTCGTCGTCGATGATGCCCGCCTCGGCGAGATCGAGGGCGAGGCGGATCGCCGTCCGGGGCGCCGGCCGCTCGACCCTGCTGGCGGCGAGCAGGGCGAGTTCCGCATCCCGGATCTCGAACTCGACCAGGGCGACGCCACGCATATGTAGTTCGAGGGTGCGCAGGGCGGTCACCAGCAGGTCCCGGCCGGCCGGCAGGTTGTCGAGTGGCTCATCAGGACGGTCGGAGGCGGCCGCGCGGCGTACGCCGCGGCGGAACGTACCCGTCGGAGCGAAGGACCCGGTGGCCGGGTCGCGGCTCTCGGCCATCCCGTGCCCGTACCTCTCCGGAGGCCCGACCCGGATCGCCTGCACGTGCAGCGCAAGTACCAGGTCTCCGGGTAGTCCCTGTCCGCGCCGCTGGCGACGTGCGCGCGGGGAGGCCCAGCGGCTCAGCGTCGCCTCCGCCGCACGCGCAAGCTGTTCGGCGGGGTCGTCCGGGAACGGGAAACCCGCCGCAGCACTCAGTTCAAGGAACTTTCCGACGCGCTCGGCATGGCTGGACGCCGTGTAGTCCGCATCGGCGAAGTCGTCGCCCGGTATGCCGGCGCCGTGCTCGCCGACATAGCGGATGACCGCGGCGAAGACATCGTAGATCGCTCCCCCGGAGTCGACCATCTTGTCCAGGCCCGGCGCTGATGAGGCGGTTACTCCCAAGCCGGGCAGGTCGGCGGGAAGTCCGGCGCCGCCCACCGACGTGCTCGCGAGCAGCCTGATGAGCAGCGGGTGCGCCGGGTCGCCGAACTTCCGGCCGGCCACCTGCTCGAGCAGGTCAATGGCCGCGCGCGCGACATCCGACCGTACCAGCGAGGCCGCGTGCGAAATCGGTACGGTCAGGCCGGGTACGACGGGCAGCCCCAGCCCAACCAGCCGGTCAAGCTCCGCCCCATGAGCACCCAGCTCCGTCGCGTCCAGGCCGCGGCCGCGGCCCTGGCCGTACGGAACGAAGATCGTCGAGACAGCTTCCGTGCCCGTCATGTCGTCTCCGTCGCTCCTGGTCGGTAAGGGGTGTCAGCCGGCGATGGTCCGCCCGGTCTTCCAGTACGGTGCCCGCATCGCCTTCTTGTCGGGCTTGCCCATCGCGTTGTAGAGCAGTTCCTCGCGGAACTCGTATGCGCGGGGCACCTTGTAGGGCGCCAGGTGTTCCCGGGCGTAGGCTTCCAGCTCTGCCGGATCCGGAGGGTCGCCGGACGGCACGATCAGCGCCAGCAGGCTCTCCCCGAGGTCGGGGTGCGGCACGCCGATCACGGCCACCTCGGAGACGGCCGGATGGCTGGCGAGCACCTTCTCGCTCTCGGCCGGGTAGAGGTTCACGCCGCCGGACACCACCATGTCGGCGATCCGGTCAGTGATGTAGACGTAGCCGTCCTCGTCCACGTACCCGACATCGCCCAGCGTGAAGACCCCCGGTGCGATGTAGGCGTTCTTGGTCTTCCCCGGATCGGCGTGATAACGCGGCCCGCGCCCTTCCGGGGCCCGGAAGCCCAGGATGCCGACCTCGCGCACCGGCAGCGGCTGACCGTCGTCATTCAGGACCGCCACCTCGTAAGGCGGTCGGGGGCGTCCGACTGACCCGCGGTGCGCCAGCCACTCGCGAGAGTCGATCCGGCACAGCGTCCCGCTCTCGCTGCCTCCGTAGGACTCCACCAAGATCGGCCCGAACCACTCGATCATCGCGAGCTTCGTCTCGGCCGGGCAGGCCGAGCCGGTCTGGCTGACCATCCGCATGCTGGACACGTCATACCGCAGCCGAATCCCGGCCGGCAGCGCGAGCAGGCGCTGCATGTGCGTCGGGACCATGACCGACGAGGTGACCCGGTAGGTTTCGATCAGGCGCAGGATCGCCTCGGCGTCGAACTTGCCGAGAATGACCACCGGCTGGCCGGCGAGCAGGTGCCGTACGGAAGTGAGCGGCGCGTTGTGCTGGAGCGGCCCGACCACCAGGTGCGCTCCTGGCGGAAAGGCGGACTCCGCAGTGATGGCCGCGACGTACTCCGCTGCGGTTTGCGGGAGCGTCACGGTCCAGCGCACCTCCGCGCCGCGGGCCCGGCCCGTCGTCCCTGACGTGTAGACCAGCGGCGGGCGGGGCGGCCGACGCCCGGCATCCGACGGCACCGGCGGTGCCGACTGCAGCCACTCGTTCCACGCCACCGCGCCGTCCGCCGAGCTTGAGGGTTCAGTGCCGTGCACGACGAGCGTGTGCAGACCGGCGACTCCGGCCGCTTCCCGCACAGCCGGCAGGCTACTGACGCCGGCGATCGCGGCGACCACATCCGCGTCCGCATACTGGTCGGCGAGTTCGTTCGCACGCAATTGACGGGAGGTCGCCACCGTGCCAACGCCCACGGTGAGCGCCGCGGCGTGCGCCTCCAGCGTCGGGATGGCGTTCTCACCCACGACCGAGACGCGCTGCGCCGACTCCGGCGCGGCGGCCAGCAGCGCTCCGGCCGCGCGCTCGAGATCGGCTGCCACTTCGGACCACGTCCGCGTTCGGGAATCGTCTGCGAGCGCTACGTCGTCAGGCGCGGCCTCGGCCCTGGCATGAATCGCAGCGGTCACGCGCGCTCCTTCGAACATGGACGATCCGGTCTTGTGTATCGTCGAAGTAAACTGCTCTCCGAGTCAAGAAACGTCTCAGCTCGTCGCGGCGCCCGACAACGACTGGAACTCCTCGCTGTGCGCGACGAAGTACCGGTGCAGGTTGCGGCCGGACCGCGGGTAGGGCTTGATCGCCTCGCGAAACGTGGCGATGTGCGGCGTCTTGAAGTGCTCTATGAGGTCATCCTCGGTGATCCACCGTTCGAAGACCACGACCCGGCCCGGATTTTCCGGGTCTGCGCAGACCGTGTAGTCGAGGCAGCCGGGCTCGTCGCGGCTCGCGGCGGCGACCACGGTGAAGTGTTCGAGTACCTGGTCGCGGTTGGACCCGTAGTCGAGCCAGCCGGCGATGATGAATTCCTCGGCCATGACGACCCCCTTGTTACTAGGGACTCGCTAAAGTTACCGCACTATTGCGCGATAGGCCCATTCTGAGCAGGCTTACTGTAAACATCCTCGACTACCGCGCCGCGGAGGTACCGTGACAGACCAGAACTCGATCATCGACACCGTTGCGAGCACGCGATACCCCGTCTACACCCGGCTCAACGCCAACGACGTGATGCCGGATCCGGTCACCCCGCTCGGCGCGAGCCTGGTGTGGATTCCCGAGGTCCTGCCCGGCTGGGCGACTGGGAACGTGAGGCTGCACTCCTTCACCCCGGAGGAGATGACACCTGATCCCTTCGCACCGGTGGCGGGCTTCTTCTACGGCTACCTCTACGTCAATCAGACGGCCGTGCGCATCACCGGAATCCGGGCGGGCATCGGCGCGGACGCGATCGACGCGGCGTTCTTCGCGCATCCCGACCCGCCAAGACACCAGCCGAGCCCGAGCGACGTCAACGAGGAACTCTCGGCGAAGATGGCGGAGCGAGTGCAGTGGACGTTGACGACCACCACGATCCCGGAGCTTGAGGAGGAGCGGGAGCTGGCCGACCGGGTCCGCGCCGGGCGGCCGGATCTGAGTTCGGCCTCGAACGAGGTCCTGATCACCCTGGCCCGAGCGGCGGCGCCGCTGCAGCGAATCATGTGGGGGCGCGGCTACGTCCTCGCGAGCAACCAGGCGGCCATCGGCCCGGGGGTGATCAGCTCGCTGATCGGGAACGAGGACCCGACGCTCACCATCCGGCTGATCGGCCACGCCGGCGACGTGGACTCGGCTCTGCCGTCGTTCGCGCTGTGGGACCTGTCGCGCGTCGTGTGCGCGGACGCCGGCCTGACCGCTGCCTTCGACCAAGGTGAGGATGGGCTGCTGAGCCGGCTGCGCAAGGAGCACCCCGACTTCGCTACCCGGTTTGCCATGTTCGTGCACGAGTTCGGGTACCGCGGGCCCAGCGAGTGGGACATTGGCGTGCACACCTGGGAGACCCAGCCGGAGCTGCCGCTGGCGCTGATCGGCCGGCTTCGCCTGCTGGACGACGACGCCTCGCCTGCCCTGCGCCGCGAGGAGCGCGCCGCCGACGCTGCCGCCGCGCTGCAGGAGGCGCTGAAGATCCTCGGGCCGAACGAGGAGGCGGTGCAGACCCTGCACCTCGCCATCGCGTCGGCCCGCCGCTTCGCCGCCTGGCGGGAGCGCGGGAAGACGAACGCCGTGAAGGTCCTGCACGAGGTGCGGGCGCCGCTGTTCGAGCTCGGCCGCCGCCTGACCGCCAAGGGCGAGCTGGACCATCCGCAGCAGGTCTTCATGGCCCTGGAGTCGGAGCTTGACAACCTGGCGACGCATGCCAGCGCGCTGCATGACACGCTGCGCGAGCGCGAGCGGCAGTGGCGGCAGCTCTTCGACGTCGAGCCGCCGACCTTCGTGGTCGGGGGTGAGCCGATGACGCCGCTGGCCGGCCTGCCGCGCAGGGGCGCCCAGAAGTCGGCGGCCGTCCGGCCCGGCGACGTCCTGGCGGGCGCGCCCGCATCGCCGGGTGTCGCCCGCGGCCGCGCGCGCGTGGTCAGGGATACATCGCAGATCGCCGCGTTCGAGCCAGGCGAGATCCTGGTCGCGCCGCAGACCGACCCGTCGTGGACCCCGCTGTTCATGGTGGCCGCCGGCGTGGTGGTGGACGTCGGCGCCATGGGCAGCCACGCCATGATCGTCAGCCGGGAACTCGGCATCCCGTGCGCGGCCGGCGTGGGCGACGCGACATCGCGGATCCCGGACGGCACGCTCCTGGAAGTGGACGGCTCGTCCGGGAAGGTTACCGTCCTCGAGGGCTGACCGGCCTGCCCGCATGGTGGCTCGCGCCCCGGACCGTTCGGTAGAAATTCATACTTTTTTGCCGAACGATCTGGGGTGTCAGTCTCATTAACGGCCGGTGGGGCTCCAGCCGGCCATGACCTCGGTTTCGTGACCAGTGCGGACGTCGAGGATCTCCTCGCCGCGCCGGACGAGGTCGGTCAGGCGGCCAGCCACGGCGGCCTCGAGCGCGGCGGACAGGACGTTGCCTGCCCGGCAGTACGTATCCACCACATCATCCAGGTGCAGGCTGTCCCGCGGAGCGCCGGCCAGCGCCTTCAAGGCGGCGCCGACCGACTCGGCGCCTGGCGCCTGCCCGGCCACCGCCTGGGCATAGCCCTCGATCTCGGCCGTCTCCTCCCGCATCCACGCCACCTCGTGCGCGGCGCGTACCGCCGTGTTGCGGAGCACGGTCTCGACCATGATCACCGAGACCTGCGCGGTCTCGTCGGTCAGCGCCGGAAGCACGATGGTCATGAGCTCGCGGCAGCAGTCCAGCAGGATCTGCTCGGTCGTGGGTCGGGATAGCACGGCTGCTCCTTCAACTGGTCAGTCGGCGGGCGACCTCAACGAACGCGCTCGTCGTCGCCGAGGTGCCGTTCATCATGTACGTAGCCATCACGCCCCGCGACCTGCCCTGCGCCAGCGCATCCGCGGCCTCGAACATCTGACCGAGCAGCCGCGCCATGCCCAGGACGTAGAAGTACGAGACGGTATCCTCGTTCACCTGCTCCTCGCTCAGGCCGGTGCGCTCCCGGTACCGGGCGAGGAAGCCCTGCGGATCGGCCTGGAACAGGTTCGGCGGGACGGGCAGGTGGCTGTAGTAGCCGAGGTCCTCGCGCGGGTCGCCAATGCGCCCGAACTCCCAGTCGATCATCAGCACCGGCCCTTCGTCCGGGACCAGGATGTTCGCCGGCTGCGCGTCGCCGTGGACGAAGGTGAGCGGAACCGGCGGTGGACGGTGCGCCCGCAGCTGAGCCGCCGCATAGTGCAGGGCGGGGTTGCTGTCGGCGACGATGCTGTCCAGGCGGCCGAGGCGGCCGACCAGCCCCTCGGTGTAGCTCTCCCAGTCGGCCGGCCGCTCAAGTTCGGGCGGCAGCACGTCGAGCGGTGTCCGGTGGACCTCGGCGAGGGTGTCGGTGAAGATCCGCGCGGCTCGCGGCACCTCGTCCGGCGACTGGGCGATGTCGGACAGCGGGCGGCCCTGGAAAAAGTCCACGATCAGGCACTTCGCGCCGAAGTACTCCCCTGCCGCGTCGTACCACCGGGGCGTCGCCGTGCGGATCGGCAGCTTTCCCGAGATCGCCCGCAGCAATCGCCACTCGGCATCCCGGTCGCTGACGAAGACCCCGGTATCCGGCGGCGGGTCCGAACGCAATACGAAGGACTCCTCCGACCCGTCCGCCCACCGCACGGTCGTCAGCGCGCTGAGCCTGCTGTAGCCGCCGCTGATCGGCCGGAATGCCGTGACCGTGCCGCCGCGGCCGCCCTCGAAGTGGTCGAGGAGCCTTTGCAGGGACGGGGCATCGAGATGCAGTTCGTCGGCCATGGCGCCTCCGGCAATGTCGGGTGGGTGGCTGAAATCGATGCTAGAGACATCGGCCGACGGTGACTAGGCTCTTTATGAAGTGGCTCAATAAAAACTCGTCCGGCCCGATCGTGAGGGAGTCCCGGTGGAAACGTTCGACGTCATCGTTCTGGGAACAGGCGCGGCGGCCCTCAGCGCCGCCATCCGGGCAGCGGCCGAGGGCGCCAGCGTGGGGCTGTTCGAGAAGGCCGATACGGTCGGCGGCACGAGCGCCTGGTCCGGCGGCATGGTGTGGATTCCGGTGAACCCGCACATGGCCGAGCTCGGTATCGACGACAGCCGGGAGGAGGCGCTGACCTACCTCGAATCCCTGTCCAACGGCCTCATCGACATGAACCTGGCCGCAGCGCTCATCGACGCCGGCCCCGAAGCGGTGACCTGGCTGGAGCAGAACACGCCGGTCAGGTTCCAGATCATCAAGGACTTCCCCGACTACCAGCCCGAGCACCCTGGCGCCAAGCCAGGAGGGGGCCGGTCGCTGGAGTGCCCGCTCTTCCCGTTTGCCGAGCTCGGCAGCTGGCGCGAGCGGGTCACGGTGGGACCGCAGCTTTCCGGCAACATCACGATGAGCGAGACATCCCTGGGCCGCGGCGCCCCGCAGGGCGTCGATCCCTCGGAGCTGGAGCGGCGCAAGATCCGCGACGAGCGGGGGGCCGGACAAGGATTGATCGGCCCGCTGCTCAAAGCCTGCCTGGACCGCGGCATCGAGCCGCGTACCGGCATGCGCGCGGTCGAGCTGCTGCGGGACGGGCGCCGGATCACGGGTGTCAGGTTCGAGACGGCCAACGGTCCCGTCGAGGTGGGTGCCGCTGGCGGCGTCGTCATCGCGACCGGCGGCTTCGAGTGGGACCCCGAGCTCGTCCGGGCGTTCAGCCGCGGCCCCCTGGTGCGCTCCGCGTCCGTCCCGACCAACACCGGAGACGGCCTGAAGATGGCGATGCGCGTCGGCGCCGGACTCGGCAACATGCGCGAGGCGTGGTGGGTGGCGATAATCGACGTCCCGGTGGGCGGCCGGATGGCCGCCTGGCAGGTCAACGGCGAGCGTACCCGTCCGCACTGCATCATGGTCAACCGCCGGGGCCGCCGGTTCACCAATGAGGCGGCGAATTACAACGCCCTCGGCGCCGCCTTCCACGTCATCGACGTGAGCAGCTTCGAGTACGTCAACCACCCCGCGTGGATGATCTTCGATCGGCACTATCTGACCCGCTACGGTCTCGCGGGCTTCAAGGGCCAATCGGCGGCACCGGACTGGATGACGGAGGCGCCGGCCCTGGCCGCGCTCGCCCAGGCCATTGATGTTCCGGCCGGCGTTCTCGAGCAGACGGTGGCGCGGTGGAACGAGCAGGCCGCCCGGGGCGAGGACACCGATTTCGCCCGTGGCAAGAGCGTCCACGACAGGTGGTGGGGTGACCCGGCGCAGGGCCCCGGACCGGCGGCCACCCTCGGCCCGCTGGACACGCCGCCCTTCTACGCGGTCCAGGTCTACTCGGGCGTGCTGGGCACCAAGGGCGGCCCGCGCACCGACGGCAACGGGCAGGTGCTCGACGTCGATGACCGGCCGATTCCGGGCCTGTACGCCGCCGGAAACGCCATGGCCTCGGTCATGGGCATGACCTACGGTGGCGCCGGGGGAACGCTCGGGCCGGCGATCGTGTTCGGCTATCTGGCCGGCCAGCACGCTGCGCAGGCGGCACGCTCATGAGCGGAGCCTTCGCCGCCCAGGTCGCGCTGGTCACCGGCGCCTCGGGTGGCATGGGCCGGGCGACGGCGCAGGCGTTCGCCGCCGCCGGGGCTCAGGTGGTCGCCGCCGACATCGCCGTCGACGGCGGCGAGGAGACCGTCGGCATGATCAAGCGGGATGGCGGCGAGGCAATCTTCGTCCGCACCGACGTGTCGCAGGCCGGCGACGTCGAAGCCGCCGTCCGGGCGGCCGTCGAGACCTTCGGCGGTCTCGACTGCGCCGCCAACGTGGCCGCGATCGAGACCGAGACGACGCTGCTCGCCGACTGCGACGAGGCAACCTTCGACCGCCTGGTGGCGGTCAACCTCAAGTCGGTCTTCCTCTGCCTGAAGTACGAGATCCGCGCGATGCTCGAACGCGGCGGCGGAGCGATCGTGAACATCGCCTCGACGAACTCCTTCCGCCCGCTGCCTAAGCAGGCGGTCTACACGGCGACCAAGCACGGGGTCGTCGGGCTCACCAAGACCGCCGCGATCGAGTACGCCGGATCGGGTATCCGGGTCAATGCGGTGGCCCCGGGCGCGATCGACACGCCCATGCTGCGCGGCGCGATGGCGGCCCGCGGCTCCCGGGAGGAGGACGTGCTCGCCCGGCTGAGCCTGGCCGGCCGGTTCGGGCAGCCCGCGGAGATCGCCAACGCCGTGCTGTGGCTGTGCTCGGGCGAATCCACGTACACGATGGGCCACGTGCTGGCCGTGGACGGCGGCTACCTGGCGCGGTAGCCGGTCACGTTCGGGCCAGCGCCGCGTCCACGATGGCCCGGGTCCGTTCCATCGCGAGCGTGGCAGCGTCCAGCACCGGCATGGCGGCCAGCTCGGGGCTGATCACCTCCGGGCCGACCCAGCGCAGCGCCCCGATCGTGTGCAGCGCCCGGACGGCAGCGATGAGGTCCAGCGCGCCGTCTCCGGGCAGCAGCCGCCGGGACGTCTCCTCGCGCAGCGAGCCCTGGGGCACGGCCGCCGCGTCGTCTACCTGAACGCAGAAGATCCGGTCGCCGGGAATGCCGGCCAGCACGTCGAAGTCCGGCTCGCCGCGGAAGAAGTGCCACGTGTCGAAGACCAGTCCGCCGTTGGGGCGATCGGCGCCGCGGACCAGGTCCCAGGCAATCCCGAGGTTGCGCACGACCGTGAACGGCATGAACTCCAGGTGGACCTGCGCGCCGAAGCCGGCGGCACGGTCGCAGACGCGTCCGAAGTGCTCGGCGAGCTCGCGCACCGGCACATCGCTGCTGGCCGTCGCGATCACCGTCAGCGAGGTGACGCCCAGCGCCTCGCACATCCGGAGCGCGTCATCGGTGCTGACACCGGCGAACCGCGACGGCGACGGCTGGCGATCGGGGTACCAGTTCATCACCGGATCCATGACCAGGTCGAGACCGAGGTCACGGGCCTGCTGCCCGATCTCGGCGGCCGTCGTCCCGGACTCGGCCGCGCGGAGCACGTCCGGCGGGCTGAGCGTCGCTCGCTGGCAGCCGGTCGCCGCGGTAGCGGCGAAGCGCTCGGCGAGCGGCGAGTTGAAGCCGACGGTGCCCGCCCACAGGATGTACCCGACCGGTCCGGCCGGACCAACAGGCTCGGAGGGGCTGGCGTTCAGAGGTCACCTCACGGACGGCTCGGCCAGGCCGGCCGCGCAGCGGGCGGACGGCGCAGCCTATTCTGACAGCGTAGTCGTAGTTTATAATTTTAGTCTGTCTCAAGTAAGTCACGCCATGGAGGCATGCGCATGACGACCACGCACCGCGTGGAGGAACATGCCAAGCGGACAACGCTCTGGTACGCCCTCGTCCTGGACGACCCGCACCCGCCACCGGAGTACCTACGCGAGCGCTTCCCGTACGAGCCCCGCAGCACGCAGATTCCGGTGTCCCGGTACACCAGCCGCGAGTGGCACGAACTCGAGCGCAAGCACCTCTGGCGCAGGGTCTGGCAGATGGCCTGCCGCGAGGAGAACATCCCCGACGTCGGCAGTTACATCGTCTATGACATCGCCGGGGACTCCTACCTCGTGGTCCGCTCGCGCGACGGCATCAAGGCATACGTCAACGCCTGCCTGCACCGCGGCCGGGCGCTCAAGGACTATGACGGCCGGTGCAGTGAATTCCGCTGCAGCTTCCACGGCTTCACCTGGCGGCTCGATGGCAGCCTGCGGTACACGCCGGCGCCCGCCGAGTTTCCGGAGATCGAGGCGAACCGCGACGACTGGCGGCTGCCGGAGGCCGCGGTCGGCCTGTGGGGCGGGTTCGTCTTCATCAACCCCGATCCGGACGCCGAACCGTTCGAGGCGTTCCTCGGCACATTGCCCGGCCACTTCGCCCGCTGGGACTTCGAGCACCGGTATCTCCAGGCCCACGTGGCGAAGAAGATCCGGTGCAACTGGAAGGTGGCTCAGGAGGCGTTCGACGAAGGGCTGCACCTGGGCGCGACCCATCCCCAGTCGGCTCCGTACGTAGGCGATGCCAACGCCGCGGTCGACGTCTATGGCAACTACTCCCGGCAGATCAGCCCGTCCGGCACTCCGATCGAGGACATGCCCGGCGAGGCTGACGAGGCGGACATCCTCAAGCGCATGCTGGACGTGCGCGAGGGAGAGGACCTGCCCATCCCCTTCTCGCAGCGCAGCACGGCCCGCGACGCGATGGCCGCGGCCGGACGGGACCGCTGGCGCCAGGTGCTCGGCGACGAGGCGGATGACATCAGCGACGCCGAGCTCGTCGATCACTGGAACTACGCGGTGTTCCCGAACCTGCACCCCTGGGGCGGGTACAACCGGATCGTGTACCGGTTCCGGCCCAACGGCGACCGGCACGACGAGTCGATCTTCGAGGTGATGTTCCTGACGCCTTACCGGGGTGAGCGACCGCCTACCGGGCAGCTCACCCAGCTCGACTTCGGCGAGCCGTGGACGAACGCACCGGAGTTGCAGACGCTCGGCTTGGTCATGGAACAGGACACGTTCAACATGGAGGCGGTACAGCGCGGTCTCGAAACGACCCGGCGCCAGTACGTCACCGCGTCGAAATTCCAGGAGGGCATGATCACGTGGCGGCACGACCTTCTGACCAGATGGATCAGCCAGGAACCGACGGCGCAGACGCGGTGACCCCGCCCGTCGGCGCGATCAGGCATCCGCTCATCCCGACCGCCTACTACGTCGGCAACGGCGACGGCACCGTCCGCGTCACCATGGGTACCCGGTGGGGCCGCTTTGAGCCCAACGGCAGGTACGTAGAGGGCACGCTGTTCGAGGCGGATCCGGAGCTGTGCGTCTGGGTGTCGGCGCCCCGGCCGTCGAGCCATCACCGCATCAGCCGGGTGCTAGACATGCCGTCTGAGCGCTAGGTGCAGCCGAGCGACCCGGCCGCCGCCGAGGCCATCCGGCAGGCAGCGCTGCGCTACTGCCGCGGGGTCGATCGCCTGGATGCCGAGCTGATGTGCAGCGCCTATCACGACGACGCCACCGACGACCACGGTGTGTTCGCGGGATCCGCCGCGGACCTGTGCGACCGCGTCGTGCAGTCACACCGCCGCTATGACGCGACCATGCACTGCGTCCTCAACCACGCGATCGACATGGTGGACGACGCCCATGCGACGGGCGAGGTCTACAACGTCACCTACTTGCTGCGCACCGTCGACGGCGTCCGCCAGCTCGACACCTGGTGGGGCCGCTACCTCGACCGTTACGAATGCCGCGACGGGCGGTGGGCCATCGCCCATCGGGTGTGTGTTCACGAGTGGACGCGCAGCGAGCCGATCAGCGCCGCCATGCCCATCGAGGCGCACCGGTTCCGGCAGGGCCGGGACGACCGGGCCCGGTAGGGTCAGGCGGCTGCCTCGAGTAGCGGGGCGAGCGTCCGCGGCACCTCGGCCCAGCGCTGCGGCGTGTCCAGCGCCGGGTCGAAGTTCGTGTCGATGATTACCGCGTCGACGCCCGCTTCCCTGGACCGCGCGACTTCCTCGCAAAGCTCGTCCACGCCGATCGGCCGCAGGTTCGCGACCTCGACCGGCGGCGTCGTGAACAGCCGGCGGTACAGCTCGAGGGGCTTGCGTCCGGCCGGGCGCATCTCCGTGAGCTTGCCGAACATCTCCAGGTGCTGCTCGAGCTGGCCGGATGCCGGGTTCCAGATATCGAACTTCTCCGCGGTGCGCCGCAGCCCGGCCGGAGAGCGCATTCCCGAGAGCAGCCGGGGCCGCGGCTGCTGCACCGGTTTGGGCCGGATCTCGGACTCGGGGATGGTGAAGAACCGGCCGCTGAACTGAACCGGGTCCGGTCCCCAGCACGCGACTAGCGCGTCGATGAGCTCGTCGCACCGGGCGCCGCGAGTGCGGGGATCGACGTCCATGACCTGATGCTCCTCGTCGGACCAGCCGACGCTGAAGCCTGCCACCAGCCGCCCCTCCGACAGCACGTCGATGGTCGACAGCTGCTGCGCGAGTGCGACCGGCCGGTGCAACCCGGCTACCAGGATGCTCGTCCCGACGACCGGCCTTGAGGTCCATGCCGCCGCGGCGGCTAGCGTCTCCAGTGCACCGAGGGTGCTGCGATAGGCGTCCGGGACCTTCAGGCCCGGGCGCGCCGAGTAACCGGAGACCGGGTTCAGTGGATAGAAGATGTGCTCTTGCACCCATAGGCCGCCGTAGCCCAACTCCTCCGCCCGCTCGCAGAAGGCCCGCAGGCCGTTACGGCTGACGTGACCGCCGAGTTGGGGCAAACACAGGCCGATCTCCATCTTCGCCTCCTGCTGACTTTATGAACCCAACCTATAGATACTTTCATATGGACAGTGGCAAGGTTGACCTCGGGACTATCGCGTCACGCTCGTCTTGGGAGGTTCGCGGTGGAGGTTCGTAAAGAGCTCTACGTCGGTGGGCGGTGGATGGAGCCGCAGACGGACGGCCACATCGACGTGGTCGACAGCCGGACCGAGGAAGTCATGGGCAGCGTGCCGCGCGGCGGCGGTCCCGAGGTCGAACGGGCGGTCGCGGCCGCCCAGGCTGCGTTTCCCGCGTGGTCGCAGACACCCGTCCCGGAGCGGGCCGCCATGCTCCGGGCCATCGCCGACGGCCTGGAAGCGCGCGGGGAGCAACTGGCCGAGACGATGAGCCGCGAGGTCGGGACGCCGATCGCTGCATCGCGCCGCGTTCAGGTAGGCCTTTCGGTGGACGTGTTCCGGTCGATGGCCGACATCCTCGCGGACTTTGCCATGGAGACACGCGTCGGCAACTCCCTGCTCATCCGCCAGCCGGCCGGCGTCGTCGCCGCCATCACGCCGTGGAATTACCCGCTGTACCAGCTCGCGGCGAAGCTGGCCCCGGCCCTCGCGGCCGGCTGCACCATCATCCTCAAACCGGCTGGCGCCGCGCCGCTGGCGGCCTTCGTCCTGGCCGAGGTCATCGACGCACTGGGCCTGCCGCCGGGTACGGTGAACGTGGTCAGCGGGCCGGGCAGCGAGATCGGCGAGATGCTGGCCAGCCACCCAGGCGTCGACATGGTGAGCATCACCGGCTCGACGCAGGCGGGGGTCCAGGTCGCGCAGGCCGCGGCTCAGACGGTCAAGCGGGTCACGCTGGAACTCGGCGGCAAGTCGCCCTTCATTCTTCTCGACGACACCGATCTCGACGCGGCGCTGCCAGTGGCCGTCCGCAGTTGCTTCGTCAACAACGGCCAGACCTGCGCCGCGCTGACCCGGCTGATCGTGCCACGCGAGCTGATGCCGGCCGTGGCGGAAGGCCTGGCCGGCCTCGTCGGTGCCATGCGTGTCGGCGACCCGCTCGACCCCGGCTCCGACCTGGGCCCGATGGTGACCGCGGGGCAGCAACGGACTATCAGGGGTTACATCGAGCAAGGCAACGGGGAAGGTGCGACCCTCGTCGCCGGCGGCGCCGAGCCCCCGGATGGCCTCGATCGCGGATTCTACGTCCGGCCCACTGTCTTCTCGGCCGTCACGCCGGACATGGTGATCGCCCGGGAGGAGATCTTCGGGCCGGTCCTCGTCGTGATTCCCGCCGACAACGACGACGAGGCCGTAAAGATCGCGAACGACTCTGACTACGGGCTCTCCGGTGGCGTATGGTCCAGCGACCAGGAACGGGCGGTGGCGGTGGCCCGCCGGCTGCGTACCGGCCAGGTGGCCGTGAACGGGGGCCGGTTCAACGTCCGGGCGCCGTTCGGCGGCTACCGGCTCTCCGGCGTCGGCCGCGAGCTCGGCGAGCACGGGCTGGCCGAGTATTTCGAGCTTACCTCGCTGCAGCTGCCCACGCCGACCGCCACGCCGCCGGCCGGCCAGCAGCCGTAACCACGAGGAGAATCCGTCACCATGTCAGACCGCGACTACGAGGACGTCACGGCGTACCAGCTCGATGAGACCGGTGAGGCTGAGCTGCTCGCCAAGCAGACCGAGTGCACGTTCATCTGGAGCAACTCAGCCGGGCATCCGCTCGGCGTCATCATGAACTACGTCTTCCGCGACGGCCGCTTCTGGCTCACCGCCAGCAGCCAGCGCGCGCGGGTGCCGGCCGTGCGCCGCGATCCGCGGGTGAGCATCGTGGTGACCTCCCGTGGCTCGGGTATCGAGACATCAAAGTCGCTGACCTATAAGGGGCAGTGCATCATCCATCAGGACGAGGCCACGAGCGCCTGGTTCTACCCGGCGCTGGCCGCGGCGGTACGGCCCGGCGACCCGCAGGCGCAGGCGGCCTTCGTCCGGCACCTCGACTCACCCCGCCGCGTCGTCCTTGAGGTCGTGCCGGAGGGCCGGATCGGCTTCGACAGCACTCAGATGTGGCACGACACGCCCGACGCGGCCCCCCAGGAGTGAGCCGACGGCCGACGGGGGATGAGCTAGCCGCCGGCCGTGGCGGGTGAGCTAGCCGCCGACTACGGCGGGGTTGCCAGCGGTCCACATGGCCTGAAGCCGCCGCTCCCTGATCCGCCACCCGTCCGCAGTGCGGACAAGCTGATCGTCGTACCGTCCCGCGATGATGAAGTTGTCGCCGCCCGCAGTCCCGGTCTTGACGTGCTGGGCCTGCAGGTAGCAGCCGCATTCGGCGCGGTCACCGTCGAGCCGGACCACGACGTTGGAGATCAGGTGCTGCGTCGCCGACAGCGGCGTGAGCGCCGTCCGGCAGGTGTCCTCGATCGCCTGGTACCCGTGGCACGGCGGCATGTCCATGTAGTAGGCGTCGGCGTCCGGCGTGAACAAGGCGGCCAGCGCCGCCCAGTCGCGGCTGTCGATGGCCAGGCCGTAGCGGTAGCAGATCTCGGTGATCTCCTGCTTGTCCTGGAGCGCCTTGAGGTCTGATACAGGTAGCGCGGCCGCCGGGCTCACCACTGCGAGGTACCGCCGTCGACGTTGATGAGTGCGCCGGTGATGCCACCGCCGACTTCGCTGGCGAGCAAGGTCGCCATGGCGGCCACTTCCTCGACCTTGTTCAGCCGCTTGAGCGCGGACTCCTGCGCGTAGCTTTCGAGAAACTGCTCGTAGGTGATGCCCGCGCCGGCGGCCGCCTGCGGTCCAAGCTCCTTCATCGTGTCCGTCTCGATGGCGCCGGGGCAGATCGCGTTGCAGGTGATGCCGTTGGTCCCGTACTCGTACGCCACGGCCTTGGTGAGGCCGTTTATGGCGTGCTTGTTGGTGATGTAGTGGGCGACCGCGGGCTTGTTGGCCTGCTTGCCCTCGACGGAGGAGATGTTGATGATCCGCCCCCAGCCGCGTTCGAGCATGTACCGCAGCGCGCGGCGGCTGCCCCAGAATGCCGCGTTCAGGTTGAAGTCGAGCGCGTTCTGCCAGGCCTCGTCGGTCATCTCGTGCACCAGCGCGAACCGGTCACTGCCGCCCGCGTTGTTCACCATGATGTCCGCGCTGCCGTAGCGCTTGACGGCCTGGTCGATCAGGTTTTCGACATCCTCGCGACGGCGCACGTCACACGGCACGAACATGGCGCGATCGGCGATGCCCATCTCGTCGAGGGCCTGCTCGCCCTTCTCCGGCGACCTGCCGCCCAGTACCACGGCGGCACCTTGGGCGGCGAACGCCTCGGCGATGCCACGGCCGATGCCGCGCGTGCCGCCGGTGATCACGGCCACCCTCTTGTCCAAGAGCGGCGTCCCCCCGGTCTCGGTCACGGCCAGTTCTTCTTCTTCGATATCTGTCGCTCCGCCGCCGCTCATGGCAGCATCTCCTTCAAGACACGATGGAAGTGTTGGACCCCCGGCTCGTTACGGCCGAAGGTGAAATCTTTGCCGTCGAGGGCCTGCAGGCCGCGCTGGACACCGTAGCCGGTCGCGTAGTCCTCGTCCATGACGACGTCGTGGAACCAGTCGCGGGTGTGCTCGGCCGCCTTGCGCTCGTCGTCGTCCTGGGGTTGGTGACGCAGCGCCAGGATCTGCTGGGTGTGGGAGGTGTCCCAGGTGCTACCGGGCAGGACGAGCGACACGACGACCTGCGAGCGCCATCCGCCGGCGACAGCCAGGCCGGGGAACAGCCAGTAGATCGCGCCGACGCAGAGGGCGGGATTCCACTGCTCACGCGGCTGGTCGACGGCGTGGGCGATCGGCCGCAGGGCGAACGAATTGCGCTGATGCGGTCCCCAGCTGTCGAAGGCGGCCATGTTGGACAGGTTGGTCCGGAAGACGGTGGTGCGGTGCAGCGACGCGAAGTGGTAACCCTCCAGGTAGCCGTCGATGACGACCTTCCAGTTCGGCCCCTCGAGGGTCCGCGTCGAGTAATGGAAGGTCTTGTCGAGCGCCATCGCCTCGAGCAGCGTGATCAGCTCGGCACCGAGCCACTGGTCCAGGTCGATCGTGGCCTTCGGGTCCAGCGAGACGAAGACCAGCCCGGCGCGCTCCGCAGCGGGCAGCGCGACCAGGCTCATCCGGTCGCGGTCGACGCCGCCGAAGGTTTCCTCGCCGTACACGCCGAGCAGGCAGCCCTTCAGGTCATAGCTCCATGCGTGGTAGGGGCAGGTTAGCCGGTGCGCGCGCCCGGTGCCCTCGGTCACCAGTTCGCCACCCCGGTGGCGGCAGACGTTGATCATCGCGCGGACGGAGCCGGCTGGATCGCGGGTGATCACGACCGGCGTGCCAGCCACATTGATCGCTTTGTAGGTGCCGGGCTCGGGTAGCTCGCAGGACATGGCCAGGGGGAGCGGAACCGTGCGGAATACGCGCCGGATCTCGCGTTCCCACAGCTCCGGATCCCGGTAGTTGCGGACGGGTTCCAGCCACTGGTCCGGCGCCTGGTCCGTCGACTTGTTGCGGTAGTGCTCGATAAGCCGCGCCATGACGTCGAACGCGTCCTGACGTACGGCCGGGTTGAAATCGATCCCTGCTACGTAGTGTGGAGCAGCCATTTAGTACGCCCGTCAGTCACTGGCGTCGAGCATGTCTTGCACGACGCGGTGGAAATGGGTGATCTTGCATTCGCGGTTGTTGAAGACATTCCGCGTGTACGCGGTGGACCGGCGGGCGGCCGCCCACTCCTGGTAGATCTCCACGTCCTCGGCCACGACGCCCTTGAGCCGCTCCCAGTGGGCACCGGTCTTCTCCAGGTACTCCTCGTCGCCGTCGGGGTACCACAGCTCCCACGTCTCGAACCTGGTCCGGTCGACCTCGACCGGGACCGCGCGGAACAGCTGCAGATGGGCCGGGTTGTTGTTGAACACCGAGGTCGGGAAGATCGTGTAGTGGCAGATGGCCAGGCCCTGGTGGTCCAGGGTCTGGTTCAGCTCCGGCAGCACGCCCTTGTACGGGACCACCATCATCCCGTTGCGGCCGAACACGAAGTAGGTGCTGAAGCGGCCGTCCTTGACGTCCTGCCGCGAGATCGTGTGCAGGTGAGCCGCGTGATAGTTCTCGTTGAAGCCGTCGATGACGACCTTCCAGTTCGCCTGCAGGTCCCACGTCAGCTTGTCGTGCAGCACCATGTCTTGCATGCGGTAGGCGCCGAGGTCGCCCAGGATCTCCTCGCCGATCCAGTCCGCCAGCGGCGGCGCGACGCCCGGTCCGGCGAGCACCGCCCAGACCCAGCCGCCCCATTCGGCGCACTCGACCGGCGGAGCACACGCGTCCTTGAGCTGCCGCTCATCGAAATCCTCACGATCCGGCACGCCGACCAGAGTGCCTTCGAGATCGTAGCTCCAGCTGTGCCAGCGGCAGGTGAAACGCCGGGCCCCCTGGCCGGACCTCGGAACGATGCGGGCGCCGCGGTGCTGGCAGACATTGTGGAAGCCGCTGACGCCACCGTCGCGCCGGCGGCTGACCACGATGGTCTCGCCCTGGCCCTCCCAGACCACGTGATCGCCGGTTTCCTGGAGCTCACTGGAGCGGCAGATGATCTGCCAGCTCCGGTTGAGCACCTTCCGGCGCTCCTGCTCGAACCGGGCCGGGTCGGTATATACCGCCGAGTCCAGCTCGGCGGGGCCGATATCGGGAATCAGCGGCACTCCCGGACCGATCCTGGCGGGCCGATCTCCTCGGTGCGGGACGTAGACCATGTGGTCTCCTAGTTAGCGAAACGAGTCTGGTGAAACTAACTGACCTGCTTTGGATTATTCATGCGGCACGCCTCGCGGGGCAACACCCCCAAGCCAGAACGATTCGGCCGACCGCGGCACCGCGCGGTCCCATACGATCTGAGCATGCAGCCGCATCCGCTTCCGGCTTCCCCGTCCACCCCGTCCCCGCCGCGGAAGCCCCCCGCTTCTCCTCCCTCGCCGACGTCGCTCGACCGGCCGTTCCTGACCGGGCAACCCGGTGTGGTCATGCTGACCTTCGTCCGGCACGGCAAGCAAGAGTTCCCGTCAGGCTCGTTCACTCCCGGGCTGTGGACGGACCCGCCGCTGTCCGACGTCGGAAAGCGGCAGGCAGCCGCCGTCGGCGCGGCGCTGGCCGCCGAACCGGTCGATGCGGTGCTGTGCAGCCACCTCGAGCGGGCCGCGGAGACCGCCCGCGAGGTGGCGGCCCCGCACGACCTGGAGCCCATCGTCTACCCGGAGCTGCGCGAGGTCGAGACCTACCGCGACGTGCCCGACGGCATGCGGCTGGAGGACGTCCTGCCCCCGGTCATGTGGCACGGTGTCCAGGAGCGGTTCGTCCGCGAGCTCCGCTGGGACGTCTCGCCGTTCTCCGAGAGCAGCGAGGAGTTCCGGCACCGCGTGGTCACCGTCGTCGAAGGCATTCTGGCACTGCACAAGGGCAGGCAGCTCGCGATCGTGTGCCACGGAGGCGTCATCAACGCCTACATGGGTCATCTGCTTGGCCTGCGGCAGGACATGTTCTTCCGGCCCGCGCACGCCTCCGTGAGCCGCGTCCTGGCCGGTGACGGCAGGCGGGTCATACACACGCTCAACGAGCTGCACCATCTGCAGGCCGTCGACCCCGTATTGGTCACTTTCTAGAGATCGGCACCGGTTCCATGGATGCGTTGGGTCCCCGATTCGAGCGGTTCCTCGCAGCCGTCGAGCCGACCCGCGAGGGCCGGGTCGTCGCCTGCGAGGCCATCACCGGCGGGTACAGCCGGATCAGCGCCAGGGCCCGGGTGCAATGGCGCGACGGCCTGGAGGAGACCTTCATCTTGCGTGGCGACCCTCCGCCCGGCAGCGGCGTCTTCGCTAGCGACCGGGACGCCGAGTGGGAGCTGCTTCAGGTCCTGCCGACCGCGACGCCGGTGTCGACCCCGGCCGTCCGCTGGTATGACGCCTCCGGCGAGTACCTCGGATCGAAGGCCATCGTGATGGACTGCGCGCCGGCCCGATCACTGCAGGACGAGATGGCGCGCGCCGACGACGTTGGCCCCCTGACCGACCTCTTCGTCGACACCTTCGCGGCCGTCCACGGGACCCGGCTCGACCGGCTGCCCGCCCGGATGCCGCGCCCGCCGGACTGGTCGGCTTACCTCGACGGCGTACTGGCCCATTATGACCGCATGGCCGTGGAGTACCCGAGCAGCGCGCCCGTGCTTCGGTACGTCACCTGGTGGGCCCGGGCGCACAAGCCACCGCCAGTGCCGCTCGGGCTCGTGCACGGAGACTGCCAGCCGTCCAACGTCCTGGTCGGCCCGTCCGGCCCGCCGCTTGTCATCGACTGGGAGTTCGCGCATATCGGCGACCCGCGCGGGGACCTCGGTTACTACACCCAGATTCCGCTCGAGCCGAACGTGTACTGGGCCGATCCCGAACGGTTCCTGCGCCGCTACCGAGCCGCCACCGGACTGACGCAGGAGCAGGTCAACCCGCAAACGGTCGACTACTTCCTCATCATCGGGATGGCGGCCCTGCTTGAGCAACTGCTCGCGGCCGCCGCGGCCATCGGAGCACCCGAGCGGCCAGGCATCCTGGCGCCGTATCTCATCAACGCCATTTCCCACCAACATGACATGTTCTTGGCCATCTGCGACCGGCTGAGCTGAAGGGCGCCTGGAATGATCACCCGACCGACCACGGACGCGCTCATCGGCGACTGCTGCCAGGAGCTGACAGACGCGATCCTGCCCGCGCTCACCGACGAGACGCTCCGGCTGCGGCTCATCATGACAGAAACGGTCCTGCGCAACGCCGCGGTGCGTGCCGCGCACGAGATCGCCTGGATGCGTGAGGAGACGGCCGCCCTGATGGCCTTCGCCGCGGAGGTGGCGGCCCGGCACGGAAGCGAGCCGCTGCATGCCGCGATGGCCGCGGTGGATACCGAACCTCAGGAAAGCCTGCACCTCGCCGATGTCAGCGACCGCTATGAACGGGCCGGGCAGGCTTTCGAGAATGCGCTGGCGGCGGCGCAGGAAGCCGGGGCAGCGGATCTCATCGCGCAGGCACGAGAACTGCTCCGCGACCGGATCGCGATCGAAAAGCAGGTGATGGCCACCTATGCAGTCGTCGGCCGGTGAGCGGTCAAGAGTGGGTTCCGATCTAAACTACGAAGAAGTTTATGTACTAGCATTCTAGAAAGTAACCGAGCGGGCAGCACACCGCTGCCTGAGCTATCGACGCGGCGGCCCACGAAGGAGATAGGCGATGCGGTTCGACGGAAAGGTCCTGCTCGTGACCGGTGGCGCATCAGGGCTCGGCGCTGCCGTCGGCCGCCGGTTCACGGCGGAGGGCGGCAAGGTGGCAGTCGTCGACCGCGATGAGGAGAAGGCGGAGGCAGTGGCCGGTAAGCTCGACGGCGCGATCGCGATGGGCGTCGACGTCGCCGCCGAGGACGCGGTGGGCCGCTGCGTCGAGGCGGCAGCGCAGCATTTCGGGTCGATCGACTGCCTGTTCAACGCAGCGGGCCACGCCGAGTTCGGGCCGATCGAGGAATGGTCGTTCGAGCGCTGGCAGCGCATCATGACGGTGCACGTGGGCGGCACCTTCTTGTTCTGCCGCCAGGTGCTGCCCGTCATGCGAAAGCGGGCCGCAGGCGCCATCGTGAACGTCGCGTCGGTCGCCGCGCTGAAGGCTCAGTCCGGCAACGCGCCGTACGGCGCCGCCAAGGGCGCGATCCTCGCCTTCTCCCGGCAGCTGGCGCGCGACGTCGCGCCGGACATCCGGGTGAACACCGTCGCGCCAGGGCGCACGCGCACGGGAATGACCGAACCGCTGATGATCGAGCGGGCCGGAAGCGTCGAGCAGGGATCGGTCATGTTCGGCCAGGGCAACCTGCAAAAGCGGGTGGCCGAGCCGGAGGAGATCGCCGCGCCGGTCTGCTTCCTGCTTTCCAGCGAGGCAAGCTTCATCACCGGCGCGCTGCTGGTCGTGGACGGCGGGGAGACCGCCTGACGGACGTTCGGGCGCCATTGACCTGATACTGAACTCCGTGTAAACATTGCCCCGTCCAAAGGAGGGCGACCATGGGAAAACTTGACGGCAAGGTAGCGGTAATCACCAGCGGGAGTACCGGGATCGGGCGAGGTATAGGCGAGGCCTTTCTCGCGGAGGGTGCCAAGGTCGTCATCAATGGCCGGGACGCCGAGAAGGGGGCGCGGGCCCTGAAGGAGATGAACGCCGGCGAGCGGGGTCACTTCATCAGGGGGGACGTCACCGTCCGCGAGGACATCGATGCGGTGGTGGACGGCGCCGTCGAGCACTTTGGCCGGATAGACATCCTGGTCAACAACGCCGGCGGCCTGATCAAGACCGCGCCCGTGGCGAACCTGGCCGACGAAGACTGGGACTACGCCGTCAAGTGGAACCTGTATTCGGCGTTCTGGGCCAGTCGCAAGGCACTGGGCTACATGCTCCCGCAGAAGTTCGGGCGGATCATCAACATCTCCTCGGTCGAGGGCAAGCACGGCAAGCCCGCGATCCCCGCCTACGTGACCTGCAAGCACGCGTTGATCGGCCTGACCAAGGCAATTGCGAAAGAGAACGGCACGGCCGGCGTCACGTGCAACGCGATCTGTCCGGGACTGGTGTGGACCGACGTCCTCGTGGCGACCGGGCCGGACAGCGCCAGGGAGATGGGCCTGACGTTCGACCAGATGGTGGACCAGTTCGCCCAGGAGACCGCGCTCAAGCGGATCAGCACTATCGAGGAGGTCGCCGCGGTCGCCGTCCTGATGGCATCGGACGTCGCGGGCGGCATCACGGGCGCCGCGTACAACGTCGACGGCGGTACAGCCGCGTACTGACTTCGCTGGACGGGAGGACGATGACGGACGCCTCGGCCCCTGGCTATCACACCGCTGTCGAGTCGGCCGTCCGATGGGCGGCGGTACCGTCGCCCGGGGTCGTCGCGGAGCTGCAGAACCTGATACAGGCTTACGCCCTGCTGACCGATGAGGGCCGCGAGTCCGAACTGGCCGCACTGTTCTGCCCAGACGCCGTCTGGGATGGCAGGGAACTCCAATACGGCATCGCCACCGGGCCCCCGTCCATCGCGAAGCTCGTGCTCGCGCACTACGACGCCGCCAGGCCGATCATCCATATGCCCGGGCCGCCGCTGCTGACGGCAACGTCTGACGGCGATGTGGAAGGCGTTTGCTGGTGCCTGGCAACACGGCTGGTCGACGGCCGGACCGCTCCGATGATCTATTTCTACTATCACGACCTCATGCGATGCGACGCGCAGGGTCGCTGGCGGTTCGCGCGCCGCTTCCTGCGACTGCGTTTTCGCGATGCCGATCACGCCAGCGGTAAGCCATAAGCGGGCCAGACCCGCCTGAGGCTCTCCCTCTCAGTCGCGGCGCCCGCGAGCCCGGGTGAAAGCCCGCCCGCGCTCCTCGGCCAGCAGCGCCTCCACGATCTGGTAGGCGCGGATCGCGGCGGCATCGGCGGCGGCACTGACCTGGTATCCGGCCCCTCCCCCGGTGGTCGCCTGGATCGTCTCCAGCAGCGGCTGGTCCTCGGCCATAGTGCCTTCATACACTTCGCGCAGCCGCTCGGTCACCAGTTCGTCGTCTTGCGCGTAGTTGCGTGCCCCGCGCCAGATGATCAGGGTCCGGGCGGCGTTGACTGGCGTGAAGGCGCGAATGAAAACGCCCCGGAACACCCGGCCCTCCGGCTCGGGACCGATGATGTCCATCTCGTCCACGTGCAGGGCAGGCGAGACGAACGTGCCGGTCTCGCGCTGGGTGTACTCCCTGTCCGTCGGCAGCCCGGTGGCTTCGTGCTGCCAGCCGGCCAGCGGCGCGGGAGTGAAGGTGCGACTGTACGAGACGGTCGTCTCGGCGACCTCGATCTCCAGCGGGGGCGGGTCCTCGACGTAGCCGCGGTGGATGCGGTGCGGGTGGACGTAGGGGAAGTGCGTCCGGTCCAGCGCATTGTCATGCAACAGCATGTAGTTGACGGCCATCTCCAGCGAGCCGCCCAGTACCGCCCAGCCTGATTCCCGCAGCGCGGGCAGGTCGGGCGGCTCGGTCCCGCGGCTCAGCGCCGGATTGCCGGGCCAGACCCAGACGAACGGCGGCTGCTCCTGGACCGGGTAGCTGCGCACCTGAGCGCCGTAGGGAACGTGCCGCTGGGAAGGCACGCGAACGCACGTGCCGTCCGCCGCGAACGTGAAGCCGTGGTAGCCGCACACGACCTGGTCCCGGTCGAGCGTGCCCATCGACAGCGGCGCGGCGCGGTGCGGGCAACGGTCGTCGAGCGCCGCCACCTGGCCGTTTTCCCGCCGGAAGAGAAGCAGCCGACGCCCGAGCGCCTGCCGGGCGAGCAGTGACCGGCCCACCTCATCACTCGTCGCGACCACATACCAGCAGTTGAGCGGGTAATTGCCGGATCCGGCCGGATCGGCCGCGTCGTGCCGGCCGTCAGTCACGGCAGCCTCCCGAGCTCGTCGGCGTTCACAGGTCGAGCACCAGCCGATCGGACTTCGACCGCGAGACGCACACCATCATGTACTCGTTGGCCTCGCGCTCGTCCTCGCTGAGCAGTGAGTCGCGGTGATCCGGGATCCCCTCAAGCACCTGAGTCTCGCAGGTGCCGCACACTCCTTCCAGGCAGGACGACAGGACGCTCACGCCCTGCTCGTCGAGTGCGTCGATGATCGACTTGCCCGGCGGCACCGTGACCGTCAGCCCGGAACGCTGGCAGACCACCTCGAACGGGGCCCCCTCACCAGCCGCGGGCTCCGGCTGCGGCTTGGCCGAGAAGCGCTCCAGGTGCAGGGCGCCGGCCGGCCAGGCCGCGCAGCGCTGCTCGGCCGCGGCCAGCAGGCCTTCCGGCCCGCAGCAGTAGACCAGCACGCCTTCGGCCGGGTCGCCGAGGATCTCGTCCAGCGGCAGCAGGCCCCGCTCGTCATCGGGCCAGACGACCACCCGCTCGCCGTACGGCGCCAGTTCGTCCAGGAACGCCATCGACACCTGGCTGCGACCGCCGTAGTACAGCCGCCAGTCAGATCCGGCCTCCGTCGCGACGGCCATCATCGGCAGGATTGGCGTGATACCGATACCCCCGGCGATGAAGACATAGCGCGGCGCGGCATGCAGCGGAAAGTGGTTGCGCGGGCCCCGGACGGCGACCCGGTCCCCCACCTTCAGCGTCTGGTGCACCTTGACCGAACCACCCCGGCCGGCCGGATCGAGCAGCACCGCGATGCGCCACGTGTGCTGGTCACCTGGCGGGCCGCACAGCGAGTACTGCCGGACGGTGTCCTCGAGCAGCAGGTCGATGTGCGCACCTGGCGTCCAGGCCGGCAGCTGGGCGCCGCCCGAGTCGGCCAGCGTCAGTGAAATGACGCCATCGGCGCGGTCCTCGCGAGCCGTGATGACCAGATCGCTGCGCCGTTCGGAGAACACCGTCAACATGGCGGCGCTGGGCGCCTCACCAGAGGACATACTGCTCCTTGGCTGCCTACGGCACCATGACGGCGCGGCCGGAAAGCTTGCCCTGCTCCATCATCTCGTACGCGTGCATGGCCTCCTCGAGCGGGAAACGCTGGACGTGCGTTTTGATCAGTCCCTGCCGGGCCAGTGCGATCACCTCGCGCAGTTCCGGCAGGGTACCCCAGAAGGAGGTGGTCAGGTTGACCTCGTACGGCAGGGCATAGAAGTTCCAGGTGAAGTTCCCTGCCGCGGCACCGACCACGACCAGGTCCGCGCCGACCCGGACGACTGCCGTGCCCAGCGCGACCGTCGAAGCCGCCCCGACAAAGTCCAGGACGACCTCCGCCTTGGCGCCGTTTGTCGCGTCGATGACCGCCGCGGCGGCATCGTCTCCGGCGAGCACCGTGCTGGCCGCGCCCACCTCGGTGGCGAGCGTGAGCGCCTGCTCCCGCGTGTCCACGGCGATCACCTTGGCCGGGGTCAGCGCGTCCAGGATCTGGATGGCGAGATGACCCAGACCGCCAGCACCGACCACCACCGCGTGTGAGCCGGGCGTCAGCTTGGGCAAGGCCCGCTTGACGGCGCGGTACGGCGTGAGCCCGGCGTCGGTCAGGGGGGCGGCGTCCACAGGGTCGAGGTCGCCGATGGGCACCAGGCGCCGGGGATCGGTGACGAGCAAGTACTCCGCCATGGCGCCGTCAACCCCGAACCCGATGCCGGGCGGTCCCTCCATGCCATGGACGCAGAAGTTCTCCGCACCGCCGGCGCACGGCTGGCACTGCCCGCAGCCGAGCAGGCCGTACACCGCCACCGGCTCGCCGGGCTCCAGCCCGCGGACGCGGTCACCCACCCGGTGGACCCAGCCCGCAGCCTCGTGCCCGATGACGAAGGGAGGCCCCCATGGCGCCATCCCTTCCTGAAACTCCCGCATCACATGCAGGTCCGAGTGGCAAGCGCCGGCGCCGCCGATCTTGACGACAACCTGTCCGGGGCCTGGCTCCGGCTCGGGCAGGTCCACCAGTTCCGGATCGGATTGGAAGCTCTTCAGCTGCAGTGCGCGCACGAGTCCTCCTCTGGTCGGACGCCGGTGTCGGCGGCGTCGGTACGGTCAGGCGAGCAAGGACAGCGGATTCGCGAGACGGGACACTACCGAGCGCAGGTACCCGGCGGCGGGTGCACCGTCGACGGCACGGTGGTCGAAGGTGATGCTCAGCGTCAGCACCTGGGTGCGTACTGGCGTCGCTCCCTCCCACCGGATGGAGTCGCGCAGCCGGCCGACACCCAGAATGGCGACCTGTCCGGGGGTGATCACCGGCGTGAAGAAATCGATGCCGTAGGTGCCCAGGGTGCTCACCGTGAAGGTGCCGCCTTCCAGGTCCGACAGCGCGAGCCGGCCCGACCGGGCGTCTTGCGCGAACCGGCGGCTCTCGGCGGCGATCGCGGAAAGCGGCAGCTGGTCTGCTCGCTTGACGACCGGGACGATGAGGCCCTCCTCGAGCGCGACCGCGAGGCCGACGTTGATCTCCGGCTGGACGTGGATCGCGTTGTCGTGCACGGACGCGTTGAGGCGCGGGTGCTCACGCAGGGCCAGAGCGGCCGCCCGGACCACCAGGTCGGTGATCGTCGGCACCGGGATCCCGGCCTGCGACCACTGCTCCTTGAGCTGGGCCCGCAAGGCTACCGCGGCGTCCATCGCCGCCTCGGTGCCCAGTGTGAGCTGGGCCATCTCCTGCAAGCTCGCGTGCATCCGCGACGCGATGACGCCGCGCATTCCGGTAAGCGGGATCACCTCGCCGGCGGCCGCCGCGGGCGCGGCCGCATCGCCCGGTACCTGCTTGGCCGCTGCGGCCAGGACGTCCGAGCGGAGCACCTTGCCGCCCGGGCCAGTCGCCACCACGGTACCGAGATCCACGCCGGCGGCGGCGGCGTCTCGGCCCCCCAGCGGCGCCAAGACCCGGGGTG